>Ga0315280_10003524_pt1 | contig 23953 bp, 22 predicted proteins | sample YL17G06_40_MG_FD_203697 | JGI IMG/M metagenome (GOLD analysis project Ga0315280, IMG submission 203697) | Sediment microbial communities from Yellowstone Lake, YNP, Wyoming, USA - YL17G06_40 | ecosystem: Environmental > Aquatic > Freshwater > Lake > Sediment | place: USA: Wyoming | collected... | reverse complement strand
TCAACCTGGATCTTGACCTGGTCCCCGACCTGTGTCTCGGGTACAAAGATCACAAATCCTTCGACTCTGGCAATGCCGTCGCCTTCGCGGGCAATGTCCTCGATCTTGACGTCGTACTCTTTTCCAACTTCTACAGGAGCAGGAGTGCCCATGGAGGACCGGCCCTCATTATAATTTGCCAAACCCATCACCACCCTTGGGAAAGACAGAAATCAGACTTTGTGACCGACAGCGAAACGCCTCATTACCTTGTCAACCTGGATCTTGACCTGGTCCCCGACCTGTGTCTCGGGTACAAAGATCACAAATCCTTCGACTCTGGCAATGCCGTCGCCTTCGCGGGCAATGTCCTCGATCTTGATATCGTACTCTTTTCCAACTTCTACAGGAGCAGTTGGAGCGGATCTACCCATGGGAGATCCTTCTTCGCCTCTGAACAAATCTTCACCGTCCTTCGCGAAAACCTCAAAACAGTTTTACGCATTCAGCATGCTCGCTATCCGACTATTAAATCCTTTTGCTCCTTAAAGGCCAATTTATTTCTGTCAGGATCTCCTATCTGGCGGCATGGACCATCTGGAGAAGTATCGGGATATAGTTCCCGACTTCGATGATTTCAAGGCCATCCAACGCTTGCCGCTCTTCAATTCTGCACGCATTAATACTCTGAAGATTAAGAGAACTTCTCTTTTAGAGCGTCTGGAGGCAGAAGCCGTTCCCTATCAGACCTTTGGCTGGTATCCTCTGGGTTTAAGGTTGGATGTGGAGAGTCCTGGAAAGCTGCTGGAAAATCTCTTGGGCTACATCCACATCCAGGAGGAGGTGTCCATGGTTCCGCCCCTGGTCTTGGACCCGCGGCCAGGCGAGCAGGTCCTGGACCTGTGTGCCTCTCCTGGCAGCAAGACCTCTCAGATCTCGCAGATGATGAAAAATCGTGGTCTGATCGTGGCCAATGAGCCCTCTCTGGCCAGAATTGCCCCGCTGCGGTCGAACTGCGAGCGATTGGGCGTTCTAAATGCAGCCATCACCCGGTACGATGGCCGGAGATTTCCACGCGGCGCCTTCGACAGGATTCTGGTGGATGCTCCCTGCTCGGGCGAAGGCCGGGAGAGAAGAGGGCCGGGAACGCTGGCGAAGAGCAGCTGCAAAAGATCGCTTGATCTCCAGGCGCTGCAAATAGGCCTGCTGAAGAATGCCATCCGGCTGGCGAAGCCGGGAGGTGTGGTGGTCTACTCCACCTGCACCTATGCTCCCGAGGAGAACGAAACGGTGGTGGAGAAGGTGCTGAATGAAGCGCGACTGGAGCAAATATCCATCCCCGGCTTGAAAGAATGCCCAGGGATAACGGCATGGAATGGCGAGCCATTGAACGATGATTTGAAGAAATGTGCCCGCTACTATCCTCATCTCAACGACACGGGAGGATTCTTTGTCGCCAGGCTCATCAAGAATTAGGAATGTCTTCGAGCCGATGGACCCTTCCGAGGTGGCAGGGCTCTGGCATTCCAGGTTCGGCATTCCGGAGAGCGAGTTTGATGGCTTCCAATTCTTCCGAAAGGCGCAGAGCATATGGGTCATAAGTGACTCGGACCTTCCCAAGCTCAGCTACGAAGCCCTGGGAATGCGCATCATGAGCTTAAAGGACCGACCCTGGAAGCCAACCACCAGCGCCCTGCAGATCTTCGGAAGACATGCCAGCAAGAACCTGGTGCATCTGGATGAAGAGCAGTTCAGGGTCTTCCTGGCCGGAGGCAGCCAGCTCTTCGGGTCCGACTCAGAGCCTGGATATGTGGTGGTATTTTATAGAGGGGAAGTGCTTGGATGCGGTCTGTACTCTCATGGAAAGCTGGTGTCGCAGCTACCCAAGGAACGCAGGATGGTGATCTAGTGTGCAAGGTGAGGATATCAGATGATCTCAGTTGTCTTGGAGCTTGAGGAAACGGACGATCCTCTCGTCTCTTCATATTCTGATCAGGATGAGCTCAAGAGGCTCTGGTCGCAGCCTCTGCGGCTTTTCCGCCGAGCCAATGCCCTGCGGGCCAGAAGCTCTGGAGATGAAGTCTCTTTTATAATAAACAGAAACATCAATTTTACCAACGAATGCGTGGGCAGCTGCAAGTTCTGCTCTTTCAAGCACACCGATCGCTACTTCCTCACCCACGAACAGATCCTGGAGCGCACCGCCGAGGCAGAGCAGAAGGGAGCCACGGAGATCTGCCTGCAGGGGGGGCTCGCTCCGAACATGCTTCTGGAGGACTACTGCGAGATCCTGGAGATCATACACCATGACTTTCCGGATATGCATCTTCATGCCTACTCTCCCATGGAGGTGCTGCACATGTCACGAAATTCTAGCGTGCAGGTGAGAGATGCTCTGGCAGAGCTAAAAAGAAGCGGCCTTGGCTCCATGCCCGGCACGGCAGCCGAGATCCTGGTGGATTCGGTGCGGCAGAGGATCTGCCCCGAGAAGCTGAAGACCAAGGAGTGGTGCGAGGTGATCACTGCCGCTCACAGGCTCGGCATACCTTCCACTTCGACCATCCTTTACGGCCATGTAGAGAGCTTCGAAGACCGCTTGAGGCATCTCGAAGTTCTGAGGAGTATTCAGGCCGAGACGCACGCATTTACGGAGCTGGTGCTGCTGCCTTTCATTCCGGAGAATAACTTGCTGGGGGGGTCCGCGCGGCGGGCAGATCTTCTGGAGCACCTGAAGATGCATGCCCTGGCCAGGGTTGCCCTTTATCCTCTGATAACCAACATCCAGGCGAGCTGGCCCAAATTGGGCCGCGAGGTCGCCGCAGCAACCCTGGATTGGGGGGCAAACGATCTGGGTGGAACGCTCATGGAGGAAAGCATCGCTCGCAATGCCAAGGAGATGCCTTGCATCTCGGCGCAGGATCTGACCCGGCTGATAGAAGGGCGGGGCAAGAAGGCGGTGCAGAGAACCACCCTCTATGCCAGGGTTTGATCATTTTGATTTGAGATATCTGTTTTTTAAAAAATCATTAATTTTATATTTTTTTATAATCCCAGGAGGTTCTCAGGATAAGCTTACATAATAGTAATTGTGAACTTTGGAGGGTGAGAACTATAAGCAAGCTATTGGCCTTGTTGCTTGTCATCGTCTCTCTGGCCTCATCCGCAGTGTTTGTGGAAGCCAGAGAGATCAAAGTGGCTGTATCTGGGTCCAGCACCGTGATGCCTCTGGCTGAGCTCGCGGCCGAGGAGTTCAACATCCTTCAGGACGACTACCATGTGAGCGTAACTTCGGGAGGAACGGGAGTCGGCATTGTGGACATGGCTGAGGGCAGGTCTGATATCGCCATGGCCTCCAGAGAGATCGAGCCGGTGGAGAGGCAGAGGTATGAATCTCCTGACAGGAAGTTTGAGCAGTTTCCCGTAGGGTTCGACGCCATCTGCCTGGTGGTGAGTCCGGATGTATATGATTCAGGCGTGACATCCCTCTCAAAAGAGCAGGTGAAGCAGATATACACAGGTGAGATAACCAACTGGGATGAGGTAAGTGGGCTGGACATGGAGATCTTCGTCATTGGCAGGAAGGCCGGGTCCGGTACCAGAGATACCTTCCATGAGATCATCCTGGGCAGTAAAGAGGCCGAAACGCCGGGTGTGTCCATGGAGGCATCGGACAGCTCTGAGGTCAAGACGGCTATCATGGGCAGCGATAATGCCATTGGCTACGTGGGATACAGCTATGTTCTACATGGAGATACCAAGGTGATCTCCCTGGACGGCATCCAGCCGACCATTGGGAACATAAAGAAGGGCGTTTATCCGCTGGCACGCAAGCTCTACTTTTATACCCTGGGATGTCCTAAACCTGGAGCGGAGGCTTTCAGGGATTACGTGCAGAGCCCCGATGGCCAGAAGATAGCCATAGAAAACGGCTTTATACCTATCTGAGCGGTTGGGCCCTATTGTTTTTTTATTTAGATCAGCATGTTCAGCACTGGTAAGGCCCGGGGCAGTTGTATGGTGGCCAGCTGCCATCAACGCAAGTGTAGGGATAATAACAGTTGCAGGGATCGCAAAAAGGCGACTGACACGGGTACTGGCAAGGGTAGTAATAATTGATGGGACACGGATACGAGCAGGGATATGTGCAAGGCTGAGGGGAACACCACTCAGTAGCACAGGGCGTCTGGAATGGATAAGGATACTGGGCTCGGCCGTCAAATGCAGCAGCGCTCGAGATGAACAGAATCACCAAGGCAAGCAGCACCAGCGCAAACTTTTGGAAGATGATTCTAAACCCTCCTAATAACTCCTGATTAAATAGTAAATGCAACTCTCATGATATAAAGATGTGCATCGATCTTTTGAATATTAGAATAAAATTGATTTTGAAAAATATAATTCTCAAAAAAACATACTTGTTTATCGCTACATCTTCAGCGCGATCTTTTCCAGGGCCGGTCGTCCAGTTGTCTCGTCCATGTTCTCCTGCGAGGAGAACACAAGACTTCGGTTGATGCCCGAGGAGCTCTGCAGTCCTGCCGTCGCCGGGACCTTCTGCTTCGTCTCATTGGTCTCTGCCTCGTTTGAGGGCAGAGAAGTGGTCTGATTCAGCAACAGGGTCAGATTGCCCTTTGATTCTCCCGGATAGGGCGTCACCATCAGATACGGTCCCTGGCCGCTCTCCCTGGACAGGAAGTCAATCTCGTAGCTGCTGTTGCTGATGGCCATCATAAGGAACGATATGCGATCTCCTTTCGCCTTGGCATCCTTTAGCTTCTTTGAAATGTCAAAGGCGAAGATCCGGTCTTCGTCAGCGTCAGAGCTCGTCTGGCTTATGTCATTTTTCTTGACTATGTCCCAAATAGGCAGAATGTTGACCAGCAAAACTGTGTAGTCCGAATCCTCGTTCCACTCAGAGCTTATAGGAAGCAGGGTCGCCATGGCAGAGTCGTTGCCTCCCTTTTCGATTGATGCCGCTTTGAGCACCAGAATCGCTATGTCGTCGTCTGTAATATTGAGGCCCGCTATATCGAACTGGATCATAGGCGCGCCGGGATAGCTGCTCGCTTTGATGCCGTTGAGGTCCGTCACATTGACCCCACAGCGGAGCGTTTCCGTCTGGTTGAAGACCTGCTCATTCCCCGTACCAAGGCCGACATAGACATCCTGCGAGGCAGGAATCTTGGTCACTTGGCAGAGCGCAGTGCCGAGAAGCACGAGCGCCAATAGCGAAAGAAGGATCAGCCTGTTATGCATAAGTCATCTCTCATGCATTGATATTTAAAATTATAGATATCGATCCTTTGAGGATAATAATGAGGGCTTTTTACATGAAGTCTGCCAGCCCCGTCTGCTTGGCCTTGTCGTTCTTGAAGATGGAGTTGATCTCGATCTTTAGTAGCTCCAGCCTCTGGCGAGTGTAGCTGCTCACCCCGTACTCCGCCGCCACCTTCATGGAGACCTCCAGGTATTTGCGGACGCTTCCCTCGTGCACAGTCAGGATCAGCCTGCCGCCGCACTTGGGGCAGGTCTCCTTAAGAGGCGGCCGCCTGAACTTGGCGCCGCACTTCACGCATCTCACCTTCTGCTTGGAGAAGGCATGAAGGTTGCCGATCAGGTCCGGCAGGAAGTGAGAGTTTATGACGCGCTCGGCCACGTCCTTCTCGTCCACCGCCCTGATCATGCGCGCCAGCTCCAGCTGGGCATCCATCTTGTCGATCATGGTCTCCAGGGTCTTGTAGGCGCTGTTCTTCGGGCCGGCGGCGATGTCCGTGGTGTCGTGGCTGAAATTGAAGCCCTCATACTGCGCATCTGTGCCCAGCCTCTTCGAGACCAGGTCGAACCTGGCCTCCAGATCCTTGGGGCTTGCCGTTTTCAGCGTGGCCTCATAAAACTCCAGCGGGTAGGCAGCGGTCAGGTCCAGGTTATGGGCCTCTTTGTCCACCTCAACGGGATTGAGCATAGTGGTCATGACCAGGCAGGCATCCATCTTTCCGCCCCGCTTCTTCGGCAGGTAGGATAGGGAGAAGTTCAGAAGCGCGTCCATGAGCAGCATCACGCAGTCCTCGTCTCCGTCGCAGTTGCGGCGCTTGGCGGCGTGGAAGAAGGGATGGCCGAAGCCCGCGGAAGCCGCGGTGTAGCCGATGAGGCGGCAGAGCACTCCCGCCGAGGTGTGAGGTGCGAGGCCAACCATCAGCGTGCCAATCAGATCCGCCGGTGAGCTGGCATGGTAGTAGGGCTCCAGACCGTAGAACTTGACCAGAAGGTCGTCCACGAACGCTGCAACCTTGAGCAGGTATTCTCCAGCGTCTTTGGCCAGGATGATGTCCTGAACCTTCAGCTCGCAGATCTGATCCGGCCTCTCCAGGGGTGCGCCGTGCATGTCCTCCCCGTAGCCCAGCTTCTGAAGCACCCCTGGGCCGGTACCGATCTCGTCCGGTCGAAAATGAGTGAGCGGAAGATCGGTGAGGTCGTAGCGCACTGTGCCGTCTTTGAAGATGTTCACGCCGTGCTTGGCGCGAAGGATGCCCTTCTCCAGCGGCTCTGGAGTCTTGTCTCGGGAGGAGAGGCCCATGACGCCCTTCAGGGCTTCAGGCTCGCGCTCTTCCAGGTGCTCCAGTGCTTGGCGATATAGCTTTTTCATGTCGATCTGCATCTTGGCGACGGCGGTCGTCTCCTCTCCGCATTTGGGACACTTCTCCCGGGCGGGGATGTTGCATTTGGGACAGACCCTCTTTTTATCCGTAAAGCCGCCGCACTCGCAGCGGAAGGCAAAGCCCTCCCTGCCGCAGTCTCTGCAGACCCGGCGCTCGATCTCCACATTGATGATTCCTGTGACATTTCCCACTGAGTGTTTGGCCGCTTCCAGGACCGATCTGGACTTGCCGCCTTCTTCGCCGGTAGGGAAAAGAACGTGCGGTGGAGGGCGCATCAACCTTTTATCTGACTTTTCGGGCCGTCCCATCCTGGCTCCGATGCGCGTCGGGGCCCTGGCCCGGATGATGATCCCTGAGAGCTTGTTGGCGGCCTCCAGAGGCGAGCCTTCCATCGCCCCCCAGGTCTTCTTGAGGCGGTCGCCGTCGGACTCTATCCCCAGACAGAGCAGAAGGGGCCACGGGTCCTCGATGATTATCTTCTCTTCTCTCACTTTGTGTAGCACCAGCAGAGTCTCGAGAGGCTCCTTGGCCGGCAAAGGAAGGAGAAGCTTTCCGGATTCCAGACTGCCCTCGGAAGATACTATGGAGGCGAGCTGCTCGAACTCCTCTCCTGTCAGGTCGTGCCAGAGATTGGTGTGGGCCGGATGAAGGGGAACGCCCCACTTCCTGGAAAGACTGATGGCCTCTTCGCCGCTTATCTTTTCTAGCCCTGTAGGGTCGCCTCCTGCCTTCATCAGCTCCTTGGCCCACCACTCGAAGACGTAGGATGACGGAGCTAGCGGCCGGTTGTTCTCCAGGAACTCGCCGTAGCTGATGAGAATCTCTCCCAGATCCAGGATCTTGGAGACGTGGGCCTTCAGGGCGGTGTTTATGGACCTGGGGTCCTTGCAGCTTACCGGCATCCATTCCAGGACGTCCTGAGGCGAATCCATCCGAACCACGTCTCCGTTCAGGAGCCGCACCGTCGGACCCTCGATGGAGCTGACGGGGGCCACTGCGGCGGCCTTGCCGGGCTGCTCCACCTTGATCTGGGTTCCGGGAGCCATGAATCCTCCCAGGAGGAGCATGCTGGCAGGATTGATTCCGGCAGCAGCCAGGCCGGTGTTTCTGGCCCGGCCATAGCGCAGCCGAAAGCCGCCTGGCCGGGAGGGGTGGGAGAAGACAGGCCTGCCGGCGATGAGGTCGCGCAGGAACTTGGGGCTGGTGTCGTCGCCCTCTTTCTTTTCGCCGGCCAGGCGGTCCAGCCACTCCCACCCTTCTATCTTCAGCTTGGAGACGTGCTTCTTGAGCTTGGGCCGTTTGAGGGCGATGCCCTCCGCCGCGACCAGGGCGATGCCTCCCCGCACGCGGTTGGTCTCAATCCTGGGCAGGTCGCGAAAGCCTGAGACCTCCTCCTCTTCCGTGGGCTCTCCTTCGATGCAGATGGGGCAGTTCTTCACAATGGTTCTGATCTCGTCGTCCGAGGGGGAGTACTGCAGGCCAGCCACGCGCTTGTAAAGGCCGATCTCCTCCACGTAGCGCTCCACCTCCTCCGGTCTGGGTTTCCAGGGAGCAATGCCGACGCTTCTGCGCACGTAGTCGGCCACGAGAACGGACAGGGCCTGGGCTGTGCCGCCTGCGGAACGGATGGGACCAGCGTAGTAGACCTTGAGGTAGTCCGTTCCGTCGTCGTTCTTTCCCAAGGAAACGCGAGCGATGCCTTCTATCGGCGCAGCGACGACGCCTTCAGTGAGCAGGGCCACCGAGGTGCGGATGGCGTTTTCCACGGATTCGATCTTGGAGGCGCCCGAGCCCAAGCGGCCTTCCGCAAAGTCAATGCCTATGGCTAAAGCTGCTTCCTCGCGGCTCATCCCCGTCCCCTCCAGCTCCCTGATTCTGACGGCAATGCCAGGGATGCCGATCAGCTTCTCCACCCTCTCCGCCAGATCGACGGCCAGGGGTATCTCCACTTCAGTGGTGGGATCTCTTCCCTGGCTGCGGGCCTTTTGGGCAATGGTCATGGCTTCATTCAGGCCCTGCTGCAGAAGCTCGAAGTATTCAGAGGTCTTCACTTTTCGCTCCAGAGGCAGAGGCCTTGCCTTAGATCTCTGGTCAGCAATTTCCCAAGACTCCCATCCTTCTTAAGACTCCCCGAATACTCATAAAGGTTTGCTACTGTCTCGTTCCTGCCGCAGCTTTACTTTGCAAGGCTTTAGTTCGGAGTAGCGACAAGCCCGCGTTTGCCTGAGGGCGTCAAACCGATCGGTCTCAGGCAAAGTGGTGAAGAAAAAGCATTCTTCTGACCTACCGAAAATCTATGGAGCGGAACTGGTCTATGGAATGGTAGGGCGTACGATGCCCTTTTGGGTGCAAGATGATTTTGCAGCGCCCGATGCTCTTTTTGACCGACTTTATCAGATATATTATTGATCAACCCCCTTTCTTCGGATGCATTGATACATTTACAGTTATTGTTTAATGGCGAAAACATAAGATGCATTTATTATTATTATTTGTTCTGTTGTAATTCTTCGGTAGCTGTGAAAACTCTCGAAATTTTATTATGCTAATTTTCCTATGGAGCTAAAACTCCGCAAGAATCGTCTACCTGGCTTATAAGGTCCGCAGGAATAAGAACTCTGCTACCGCTTTCATCGTCATCTATTTTTGATCGAAGCTTCCATCATTCTGCGATGAATCTTGAGTCTTTAGCAGGCGAGCTTCGCGGGTTTGTGGGGATCGTACGCAAGAAGCAGATAGGCAGTCTCATGCAATTCTTTCCTGTAGAATCCAAGCATGTCATCGCTTCTTTTGGAGAGGACGCCGCGGTAATAGACGACGGCTCCGAGGTCATGCTCCTGGCTGCGGACGGCATCTGGTCCAAGCTGATGGAGGCGGACCCGGAATGGTCCGGCTACTGCTCCGTTTTGGTAAATGTACACGACATAGCGGCCATGGGCGGCTGGCCGGTGGCCATGGTGGATGTTCTCTCTGTCAACAGCCAGGATGTTGCAGACAGAGTCCTGCGGGGGATGAAGAAGGGAATTGAGAAGTTCAATGTGCCCATCGTGGGCGGACACCTGCACCCGGACACACCCTACAGCGCCCTGGACGTCGCCATCCTCGGCAAGGCAAAGAAGGATGCTGTGATCTTGAGCAGCACGGCGCAGGCGGGAGAGGCAATAGTAGCTGCGGCCGACCTGGACGGCAAGGCCCACCCCAAGTTTTCCATCAACTTCGACTCCACCAGCTTCAAGGACCAAGAGACGCTGCTCATGCAGCTGGGCGCGATGCGGGAGCTGGGCGAGTCGGGTCTGGTCAAGGCAGGCAAGGACATCAGCAATCCCGGATTGCTGGGCACCCTGGGAATGCTGCTGGAGACGAGCGGCGTGGGCGCTGTGGTGGACCTGGAAGCCATCCCAGTTCCGGCGGGCCTGGACCTGCTCAGCTGGCTGAAGATGTATCCAGGGATGGGATTCGTGGTGACCGCCAAGCCTGAGAAGGCAAGAGAGGTCCTGGAGGTGTTCAAGAAGCGCGGCCTGACCGCGGCAGTGATCGGAAAGGTGACGGAGGAGCGTAAGCTTCTGATTCGCTCCGGAAGCGAAGAGACAGTCCTCTTCGATCTGGAAAAGGAGTGCGTGACTGGAATAAAATAAATCGGATAAAGTAACTGGATAAGGTGATCTCATGGACTCCGTCTTTGTGCATTCTATGCAGGAGAAGGCCAGGGCCAGGCACGCCCACATCGGCATCGGGATCTGGAATGCAGACGCAGAGCTGATAGCATCCCTGCAGTCGGCCACAGAGTTTGCCGATCTGCTCCTGGTGGGCGAGCCCTGCTGCGACTGCGCTCTGGATTACGTCACCACAGAAGAGCCCTGGCGCGAATTGGTCCGGCTCTTAGCCGAAGGTGAGATCGAAGGCGCGGTGCGGGGGAACCTGCCGGCAGGCAGAACCATGCGGGCCCTGGCAAAGCAGTTCGATGTCAAGGTGAAGCGGCTGGCTCTCCTGGAGCTTTCCGGCTGGTCGTTCTTGCTCGGTCCGGTGGGCATCGACGAGGGTGAGACGATCTCCGACCGGCTGGGACTGGTGCTGGGCGGAGCGAGATTTCTGCAGCGTTTGGGAGTCTTGCCAAAAGCGTCCGTCCTCTCCGGCGGCAGGATGGAGGACCTGGGGAGGAGCGAGCGGGTGGACAGGAGCCTGGCCGAGGGCGAGCTGATCGCCGCGCGCGCGAGAGAGGCGGGTGTGGAGGCGCAGCACAGGGGAATTCTGATCGAGAGCTGCCAAGGAGACGATATCATCATTGCTCCAGAGGGCGTTTCGGGAAATCTGATCTTCCGGACACTACTATTATTATGCGGCGCCAACTCCTATGGAGCCCCGGTGCTGATGGATCAGGTATTCGTGGACTCCAGCCGGGCGCGGGGCAACTTCGACGGGCCAATCATGCTGGCAAGTGCAATGGTGGGGATGAGGGAAGATATTTGAAACTCATCAACTCAACTCGGTGAGGCCGATCAGTCCTCTGAGAGTTCCTCGATCCAGCTCATCGCGAAGCAGAATGGAGAGAACTACGATAGAGTCGGCCTTGGTCATGATTATATCACAGCTTCTTTTTGCTAGAAATTAAAATGGAAAAATAAAAAAGTCGAATTTGGCGTCCAATCTTGCCACTGCGGTTATGGCATAATTATCATTCCCGTCTTGCTCCAGAGCAGCTTGCCGTCGTCTCCTTTCACTGCCTGTACCTCGTTATCCCCGGATTCCCCCAGCCTGTAGACGATCAGGTCCTTCTTTCCATCACCCGTCAGATCGGGTCCAGCTGTGGCAAAGGCCAGGGAGCTGCCAAATGACTTCTGCCAGAGCCGCCTTCCATCCGCACCTTGAATAATCTCCATCTCGCTGCTGGTGGAATTGTTGGCAAAGCTCATCAGATAGACCGCCAGCTCGTCTTTCCCGTCTCCGGTAAGATCCGGAGCCGGAGCTGCCAGGGCGAGGCAAGAGAAGGTTTTATTCCAGAGCGTTGAGCGGTTTGAACTGTCTATAGCCGCTATGGTAGTGGTGATGTCTTGCGAAGATTCGTTCAATCCATAAACTGCCTCTATGCTGTCCTGCAGGTGATCTCTGGTGAAGTTGCCGGCCGGATATTCGATGGCCACAGCCCCAGGAAAGATCCTCGCATCCAGCTCTGTGCCATCGGCACCACTGACAAGGGCAATCTTGGTGGCTACGGTGTTGTTCAAGCTATCGATGCCGAATACGTGCACTATGAACTCAGAGGCGTTGTCTCCCGTGGTGTCCTTGGCGGGGTAGGCAAAGGTGACGGCAAGTATCTGGGGCTTGCTCCAGATCTCCGTGCCATTGCCGCCATCCAAGACCGCTATGCTGCTGTAAGGGATGAACTTTGTTCCCGCGAGAACTACATCCACCATTATGTCCGTTCGGCCGTCGCCGTTGAGATCCCCGGCAGGGGAGGCAAAGGCCAGAGAATCAGGGTAATCCTTCGCCCATAGAACACTTCCATTCCTTCCGCTCATGGCCGATATCTCCGAGCGGAAGGCAGCGGTCACGGGATCGCTGGTGATGTTCAGAACCAGCAGGTCCGTGGCGTTGTCCTGGTTGAGATCCAAGATCGGAAAGGCCAGGCTTATAATCCCTTGAGCGGCGGGAAGTTGTGAGTTAAGGTCGGTTTCGTAAGTGTAATCTGAAAAGTCCATGAGCGTTTGGTCGCTCGTGGTTTCCATCCACAGATCTCCGAGCGATGCAAACGTGTTATCCTGGGCTGCCCCTGAGGCCAGCAACAAAGACCAGGTGATCAGAAAGAATGCTATTGCTTTTATGATTAATCCCCCTATCCTTTATCAGCCAAATTGTGGTTAAAGGATATGAATCTTCGCCCTTCATCTCTAATGCATCAAAGATCCCTCTCGCTGCTTGGCACGATAAAGTATGTCATCTAGCTCATAAAAATTGTCCTGGTTCAGATCTTGCTGAGTCAGTTCTTTGTTCTCTTGAGCGGCCTCATAATTGGGATCAAACTCCAGGGCCTTATTGAAGCATGATAGAGCATCCTGATATTTCCCCTGCTCCCGAAGGACGAGGCCTTTGAAGTACCAGATATCCGCGTTGGAAGAATTCGATATCAGAGCCTGATCAAAGTTGTCGATGGCCTCGCTATATCTACCAAGATTGGCAAGTGCCAGGCCTTTGCCTATCAAAAGGGTGGCGTTCGAAGAGTCTAGTTCTAATGCTTTGTCATAGCTGGCAACGGCTTTCTCGTAGCTGCCGTCGAGGGAGAGCAAACGAGCCTCGGCAAGCCAATAGTTTGCAGGGTATTCTCCAAAGGCAGGCAAGATACATATTGTAGCCAACGCCAGAATAGTGAAAATGGTGAACCTCATAGCAGCCTCATCTCTCAAAAAGTAATATATTTCTATCCCCTACAGTCATCCTGTCCTCCTCTATCCTGCAGTTGGCAGTTATTGCAGGGATCAATGGATCTGGCAAAGGCTCACATCCCATCCAGGCCCTGCTCCAGATCGGCCACGATATCCACCCCATCCTCGATGCCCACCGATACTCTCACCAGGCCATCGCTTATCCCCAGCCGCTCCCGCATCTCTCTTGGCACAACCGCATGGGTCATGGAGGCAGGGTGCTCGATCAGGGTGTCCACCGATCCCAGGCTGACTGCCAGGCTGCAAAGCTTCAAACCGTTCATGAGCCTGCGCCCTGCCTCCAGGCCTCCTTTCAATTCAAAGGAGAGCATGCCGCCAAATCCGCTCATCTGCCGCTTTGCCAGCACGTGCTGCGCATGGCTGGCCAGGCCGGGATAGTTCACTCTCTCTACCTGGGGATGGGACTCCAGGAACTGCGCGAGCTGCATGGCATTCTGCGCGTGCCTCTCCATTCGCAGGTGCAGGGTCTTCAGACCCCGCAGGCAGAGCCAGGCCTCGTGGGTTCCCATGGTCCCTCCCGTCAGAAGTGCCGGGCGCTTCATGCTCTTTATCAGCTCCTTCGATGCCACTGCCACTCCACCCAGCAGATCGCCGTGGCCGCCGATGTACTTGGTGCAGCTCTCCACCACAGCATCCGCCCCCAGCTGCAAGGGGCGCTGGAAGTAAGGTGTGGCGAAGGTGTTGTCCACCACAGCAACGGCTCCGGCCTCATGGGACAGCTCGCTGATCCTGCCAATATCACAGATCGCCATGGTGGGATTGGCGGGCGACTCCAGAAAAACCAATCTGGTGTTCTCTCGCAAGCCTGCCCTGACCTTTCTCGGGTCAGTGGTATCCACAAAGCTGACCTCAATTCCCAATCTGGTGAGAAGGGAGGAGAAGAGCCCATATGTCCCGCCATAGATGACATCGCCAGAGAGCAGATGATCTCCTGCCTTCAGCAGCGAGAGGGCCAGCGTCGTCTCCGCTGCCATTCCCGAAGAGAAGGCCAGACCGGCATCGCCTCCTTCCAGGGAGCATATCTTCTCAACTAAGGCCGCATGCGTGGGCGTGTTGGGCGGAGAGCGGATGTACCTGTATCCCGGACCGCCGGAGAAGGTTGATGCCGCCTGCTCGGCGTTCTCGAACACGAACGTGGAGGTCTGGTAGATGGGCGTGGCATGAGCCCCGAAGGGATTATGCCCTTCTCCGGCATGGATACAGCGGGTGCCAAAGCCCGGATCATTCTTCAAATCACTCACCCCATTATTGCAGGATCTGAAATGAAATATAACTTCCTATCCGGGCATCCAACATCTTTAAAGTCCAGGATATCTACAGCCAGGGTAGAATAGGAGGCTTATTTAATGCTGGAAAGGCTCAAAAAATCGCTGCTGGAGGCTCCCGTCTTCAAGCGAGGGAGCTACAATTACTTCATACATCCCATCACCGATGGCGTGCCCGAGATCAAGCCGGAGCTGATCCGAGAAGTGGTGGGACACATCATGCGCATCGCCGATCTGGAGGTGGACAAGATCGTGACCGTCGAGGCCATGGGAATTCCCATCGGCATCGCTCTATCCATAATTTGCGACATTCCTCTGGTGATAATCCGCAAGCGCAAATACGGACTGCCCGGCGAGATCGAGGTCAGCCAGGTGACAGGCTACTCCAAGTCGCAGCTCTTCCTGAACGGCATCAAGAAGGGGGACCGGGTCATCGTGGTGGACGATGTGATCAGCACGGGAGGAACGCTCCTCGCCACCCTCGAATCTCTAAAAGTCGCAGGAGCAATGGTGAAGGATGTGGTGGTGGTGATACAGCGAGGAGATGGTGCTTCGAGGCTGAGATCCAAAGGATACGGGATCAAAACCATGGTTTCGGTCGAGGTGGATGAGAGACAGGTGACCAAGGTTATCGAGTCTGATAATAGCTCCAGGTGATCATTGATCAAGAGACTGCAGGGGCATCCCATGAGCCCAAAAAGATGCCTGGAAGAGGATCTCTGTGCTGAGACCTTGAAGTGGCTAAAGAGAGCAGACGACCTCTTTGCCAGAATCTCGGGGGACGAGCATTTCCTGGAGAACATCTCCGCCTACATCTGCGACTCCCGCCACTTTCTGGAGGCAGGAGACCTGATCCGGGCCTTCGAGGCCGTGGTTTGGGCCTGGGCCTGGATGGAGATCGGCCTGGAGACGAAGTTGTTGCAGCGGAAAGATTGATGGAATGTTGATATCTCAGCCAAAGATGAGCAGGCCGACCAGCAGAGAGGCCAGGTTGGCGGTCAAAGATATCAGCAAGGCTTTGGGAAGACTCACCTCCACGAGGAGAACGATGAGCATGCTCTCCACCAGCACGACCGCCATCTCCAGGGGGTAAAGCTCATGGAGCTGATAATTATAGAGGTAGTTGAAGAGGGGATTGGTGAAAGAGTTGATCAGAATGGAGTATAGAAGGAGCTGCAAAGGATCTCTTCGCAGGATGAGGAGATAGACCGCATACTCAGTCAAGATGGTGAGCAGAAGGGCGACGGCTAAGGAGAAAAGAAAAATCATCTGCCTTGTCTCCATTTCAAGAGGCCTGCCTTCGCAAGCCCACCTCTCCATAGCCTTCGTCTTAATATTATCAATACTATCATCAGAAAAGCCAGAGAGGGGATTCCGAAGAACCAGACGCTATAAGTGAGATTAGAAAAAAGGTCGAAGGTCATGCTCCTGGATTACCAAGCTCCGTAATTCATTCTCCTGGTTAACTTGCCCTGGATTTCATTCTCTGAGATCAACAATCCCGGGTTCGTGCTATTGAATGTTATCCCTGATCAGGAGGAAGCTCCTGAATGGTACCGTTCTCGTAGTAGTACAGCATCTTGGTCTTGGAGATGTTCAGTTCCTTGTCCGTAATGCTGTCAACCTTCAAGTAGACCTCTATCTTTTTAAGAGGAATTCTCTCTTCCACAGAGATCGACTTTGGCAGCGTAAGGTTTGCAGAGACTATTCTTGGATTGTCCTGGCAGTATTTAGTGCAGTTGACGGTCTCCTGGTCATACTTATCTCTCTGGCTGAAGAATTTATCCCGGTCAAAGTCCGAGGTCTTCATGGCATGAACTATGAAGCTGTCGAACTTGTATCCTCCGCCAAAGGTGCCTGCGCTGTTGACGAGGGAGGCATAATCCCACCCCTGCATGGCGCTGCTGGTGAGAAATACGTAGTCGGGGAAGTCATTCACATTGGAGATAATATATTCGTAGCTCTGCCATCTCCAGCCTTCGACCAGCAAATCAGCCAAAACACAAAAAGAAAGGAGCAGCAATCCTGAAAGCGCAACGGCGGCAATCTTTCCTGTGGAGGGCCAAATCCTCCGTCCTCGGCGAGTCATCTCATCATCTCGCCAATAATGAAAGTCCACAAAGTATTTCCCTCTTTCGTGGCCGCAGCCACAGAGGAGACAGTGATAGATTGCCGATAAATAATTAATCTATAAATTATAAAAGGAGGATGCCAGATCGCTGCCATCCTCTTGCATCTAATCTAAGCCCCGTTTGTGCTGGACCCCTTAAATTCGCTGAGCTTCTGTAATATCACCTGCTCCTGCTGCAGATTGCTGTCTTTTACGGCCTGCATCTCTCTCTGGAAATAGTCTTTGAACTGGCTGAACAGCTCTCTGTACGGCTCCGAGACCCGAAGCGGCATGGACTGGCGCTCCCACTCGCCCAGCTCCACCGGGATGATAATTCCGTTGGCCAGGGTTACGGAAGGCACGACCTTCCCGCCCTTCTCCTGGGCAGATCTTTCGTCTATCATCCAGTCCTTGAGCAGGTCCGCGTAGCGGGAGAGCAGCACCGCCTTGCGAATGCCGCTGTTCTGGTAGATGTCGGGCTCTGCCTCTGCAATCTGCACCTCAGCCTCGTCGCTGTCCGCAACTCCATTCCTGTCCTGGTAGCTCACCTTCAGCTTCAGATCGCCCTCCGACGAGAGCTTCTTCAGCTTTACTAAAATCACACCGCCCTTGACCTGGCCCGCTTCAGCCTTGGAGGGGAAGAGGGTGTTGACCTTCATGAGCTCTCCTGTGGCCTCGTCCGCCTCTGGAGATCCATAGACCTTCTCTATCCGATATCCTGGAGCCTCCAGGCTGAGGCGAAGATCGAAGACCAGCGGAGTGACCATGTAGTCAAACTCATCGTCCATGCGCTCCTTGAACTCGCTGGCGGAGTGGACAGAGTAGTAGTTGGCTCCCTTGATCTTGGTTATCGCTTCCACCAGCTCGGTGTTGAAGTCCACGCCCATGCCGATGAAGGTGGTGTAGATGCCGTGATCTGCGTTATCCTCCAGCATGCGGAACAGTCCCAGGTCGCCGGTCTCGCCGATGTTGGGCATGGCGTCGGTCAGGAAGATTATTCTGTTCTCGTACTCCGACTTGTTGGCCTGCAGGAACCGGTCGAAGAGCGCTGTGCCCTTCTCCATTCCGGCCTCCATATTGGTCCCGTAGGTCTCGTTGATCTCCAGGATGCGTCTCTTCAGCTTCTCCAGGTCCTTGTCCTCCACCGGGGTCAGGGGATCGACCAGGAAGGCGTCGTTGCTGAAGATGACCAGGCCGAAGCGATCGCCTTCTTTCAGGTGGCTCAAGAGGGCGACCACCGATTCGTCGGCGATCTGCATCTTGGTCTTGCCTGACGCGTCCGCCTCCAGCTCCACTCTGTTGCCGAAGCGATCGTAGTAGTACTGATCAAAGGGGCTGCCCATGGAGCCGGAGAAGTCCAGAACCACCACCAGGTTCAGCTTCTTTCGCTGGAAATCCTGCAGGCCAGAGTTGAGCCCCACGGAGAGGTAGTATTGAGGCTCCCCGGAGATGGGATCCTTGGAGACGGCGTAGCTGTAGGAGGGACAGAAGAGCTTCCTGCACTCCTGGAGCGCGCCAGTATCGAAGTAGTAATCGTAGAAGAGGCCCTCGTAGGTCACATCGCTCGGCAGCGGCAGGTAGCCCTGCTCAATATTCTCCCGGAAGTTGTTGATGTCCTTGGCACCGCCCGCGGAAAAGCCGATGCTTCGACTGGCTACAGGTGCAGCTGCCGAGTAGCTGGCCATCGCTGGCAGGCCCTTGGACATGGCGGGTAGAGCCTCCTCCATCACTTCCTGGCTCTCCCGGACCTGGAATAGGACAGAGCTGCTATTGGAGCCTGGCACGGTGTACCAGACCTCGTAGTCGCCCACCCGATCCCCGCTAAACCACGCTCCGTAGGCTTTGCCCTCTTCGACCGTCCCTTTGAGGATCAGGTCAACGGAGCCTGTGGGATAGCGGCAGTAGAGCGCCAGCTCGCCGCCTGCCGTGGGCAAGAGCATCAGCTTGGCCCAGCTGCCGGGCGGGACCTCCTGAGAGGTGCGCTTTTCCTTTTCTGAGGAATCGACGATCCAAAGGCTACTGTTCGTCTGCCCTCCAGGCGCTTGGCCCTGGTCCAAGAGCTGATCGGCCTTGGCGGGAGCCTCGGTGCTATACCAGACGTACTCCTGATCGGAAGACTTTTCAGATGGAGAATCCAAGCCAGCGCCAGGATGCAGGCATGCCAGTGTCATTATTGATAGTGATAGTAACAGCCGGATATGCTTCATAAACAACTCCTCCAGAACGGATAATAGTACACAATTTTCATATTTAAGTTCGCCCTTCGAAACCGGCATGATTGGACGCCAAGGGATTACTGTAAATTCTGGTGAGCAGCCAATATCATTATTACTATTATAAAATAAAAAATCACGATACATACTTATGTAACAAGCAACTAATACCAAATAACAGTTTAGTCTGATTATCAAGAACAGGTGCGATATTTGAGCGATAGGATTTGCAGTAGAGGAGCATGCTCGAAGGGAGATCCCCTTCAGCGCTTTTGCTCATCAATCCGCAATCTTGAAACAGCGCTTCGAAGGATAGGCCCCCGAAGAAGACCTCTGTCCCTATCAAGGCTGGACCTCCTGAATGCCAAGCCGAAGGTAGCCGCATGAAAACCCATTCCGAAATGGATCTTCCCCCAGGCCTGGAAAGCCTGGCGGATCTGGCCCTGGACCTGCGCTGGACTGTGAGACAGACCACCGACAAGATCTGGGAGCTACTCGATGCCGAGACCTGGGAAAAGACCAAGAATCCCTACCTGATCCTGCAGAACGTCTCCGGGGCCCGGCTAGAGGAGGCGGCCAAGGATGAGAGCCTCCAAGCGGAGATCCGTTCCTGGCAGGAGAGCAGATCGAAGCTCCTGGAGGAACCAGGCTGGTTTGACAGAAATCATCGTATCCGGTCCATTGCCTACTTCAGCATGGAATTCGGCCTCAGCGAGGCGCTGCCCATCTACTCTGGAGGTCTGGGAATCCTGGCGGGAGATCACCTCAAGACCGCCAGCGATCTGGGAGTTCCCATCGTCGGGGTCGGCCTGCTCTATCAGCAGGGCTACTTCCGGCAGGTCTTGGCGGAAGACGGCTCCCAGGTGGAGGCCTTCCCCTACAACGATCCTGCCACCCTGCCCCTGGTCGAGGTTCGTGGTAAGGACGGGTCTAGGCTTAAAGTCAAGATCAACCTTCCGGGAAGACCTCTTCTCTTGAGGGTCTGGCAGGCCAACGTCTGCCGGGTGAACCTCTACCTTCTCGATTCCAACGACCCCTTGAACAGTCCCTGGGATCGGGCCATCACTGCCAACCTCTACGCGCCAGGACAGGAGCGGCGGCTGATCCAGGAGATAGTGCTGGGCATAGGCGGCTGGCAAATGCTGGAGAAGATGGGGATCGACCCGGAGGTCTGTCACTTGAACGAAGGCCATGCCGCCTTCGTGATCCTGGCCAGGGCCTACAGCTTCATGAAGAAGACCGGATGTTCACCCCGCGTGGCCCTCTTGGCCACCCGAGCGGGAAACGTCTTCACCACCCATACCCCGGTGGAGGCGGGATTCGATAGTTTCGATCGGGCCCTGGTGAGCAAATATGCCAGGTACTATGCCGATCTTCTGGGTCTCTCCGGTGAAGATCTGATGGCCATGGGAAAGATAGCGCCAGAGGATAAGGACGGCCCCTTCACCATGGCCCTTCTGGCCCTCAGGGGATGCAGTCATGTAAACGGGGTCAGCCGCCTTCACGGAAAGGTGAGCAGGAGGCTCTTTCAGTCTCACTATCCCCGCTGGCCGGAGGAAGAGGTGCCCGTGGGGTATGTGACCAACGGGGTCCACATTCCCACCTGGGATTCTCCTGCTGCGCAGCGCCTCTGGGCTAAGGCCTGTGGAGTGGACGGCGGGCCGGAAAGAATCGATAAGCCTTGTGAGGGCATCTCCAGGCTAACCGACTTGGATCTCTGGAACTTCAGGGCTGAGGCCCGCCAAGATCTGGTGGATTACGTCCGGCGACGTTATGCTCGCCAGCTCCAGGAGCACGGGGCAACAACAGAGACTCTGAAGCATGCCCGGAGCGTCTTGAATCCCAACACCCTGACCTTGGGTTTTGCCAGAAGGGCTACTGCCTATAAGCGCACCAACTTCTTGCTGCGCGACCCGCAGAAGCTGATCAGGTTGTTGACCAACCAGGAGCGTCCCGTGCAGCTGGTAATGGCGGCGAAAGCCCATCCTGCCGATGGCATCGGCAAGGAGATGGTGAAGGAGATGGCCAATTTTGCCTCCCGGCCGGAGCTCTTCGGTCGGGTGGTCTTCCTGGAGGACTACGATATCGACCTGGCACAGCACCTTCAGCCGGGAGTGGACGTTTGGATCAACACTCCTCGCCGTCCCAACGAGGCCTGCGGCACCAGCGGCATGAAGGTGCTGGCCAACGGGGGACTGAATCTCTCCAGCCTGGACGGATGGTGGGATGAGGCCTATGATCCGCAGGTGGGATGGTGCCTGGGAGACGACCGGGAGCATGGAGAGCCGGGCCGGGATGATTGGGAAGCAGACCAGCTCTACCGCCTGCTGGAGGAGCAGATCGTTCCTCTGTTCTACGATCGGAACCAGGAGGGAATACCGGTGGCCTGGATTACCAAGGTCAGGGCCAGCATGGCCAGGCTCACCCCTCACTACAGCAGCAGCAGGATGGTGCAGGAGTACGTGGAGAGGGTCTACCAGCCTGCAGCAGAGGCCTTCTGGCGAAGGACAGCGGACGGTGCAAAGCTGGCCAGGGATCTGGCAGAGTGGAAGGAACGACTGGACGAGAACTGGAAAGGACTTCGTTTCGGTCGGCTGGCAGTCAGCAGAGAGAACGAATCATGGCGTTTCCAGGTTGAGGCGCATTTTGGCGACCTGCCACCCGAGGACGTGCAAGTGGAGCTCTTTGCCGATCCCCTGTCCGATGGCGGGCAGGCGGGACCTGAGAAGGTGATTATGACCCGCAAGGGACCCCTGACAGGCACTGTGAATGGATTTCTCTACGGTGCGAGTGTCTTGGCAAATAGGCCGGCGGAGGATTACACGCCCCGAATTGTGCCCTACCATCCCCAGGCGTTCGTCCCCTTAGAAGATGCTCATATTCTATGGCAGAGGTAGGGGAGATTCATGAAGGTCCTGGCGTTGACGGGCAGCCCGAGAGTCGGCGGCAACACCGAGATCCTGGTGGAGGAGATGCTGAGGGGCGCAGAGTCAAAAGGGCATGCTGTGGAAAGGCTCCGCCTCTACGATTACGAGATCCTTCCCTGCGTTGACTGTCGCCACTGCAAGCGGAGCGAGAGCGGCTACACCTGCGCCCTCAAGGATGGGATGGAGGAGATCTATCTAAAGATGGAGAATTCGGATTTCATCATCTTTGGAACGCCCGTCTACTGGTACGGTCCCACGGCTAAGATGAAGCTGCTTATCGACAGGCTGCGGCCCTTCATCGCCAGCGGGAAGATGAAAGGCAAGAAGGGAGCGATAGCTGTACCCTCCGAGGAAGGGCCGGGATGCTGCGGGCCGCTCATGGAGATGTTCAGAATGTCCTTCGATTACCTGGGCATGGAGCTGGCGGGAAGCGTTCTGGCCGAAGCCTACGAGCGCGGTGAGATCAACGAGAGGCCGGAGGCGCTGAAGAGGGCGTACGAGCTGGGAAGATCCCTCTAGCCTGGCTTGCAAGGGGCTCACAGTTAGGAGGGCCCAGCATGAGCAGGCGAATCCGATACATGCTTGAGGATGCTCGGGCACACAGGACGCCCACTGACCGGTTCCTCGCTGGCAATGGCAGGGGCGGATCGCCTCGACTGCCGCCAAGGGCACGCGCGCCCGGACGCCTGCGCGGGACCGGGGGCGGGGGAGCGCGGGCATGTGGGAGAGGGGGCTGGGAGAACGCGAATTTGCGATCCTGCAAATCGTATTGGTTTTGGCGAGAACGTGGCGTTTTGAGAGCCCCAATCCTTACATACTTAAGGATCAATTATTAGCTAAGAGGATTTTAGATATGATGGATCTTAGCGATGAGGACCGAAAGCTCATTGAGCGTCTTGCTCCTATGCTTGAAGACAGCCTGAAGTACAAGATAGTGCGCAGCATAATTGACGCTCTTGAGGAGACCTCTTATCCACCGGAAGAGATGATGCAAGAAGATTTTATAAGAGACATCGAAGAAGCCGAGAACGATATCAAAGAGGGTAAGAGCAATAGATACAGCTATGATACGTTTAAGAAGCAATTCTCAGCCAAGGCAGATTAAAGGGACTTCTTATGCAAGAACCCTTTGATATCGAGATCGGAGATGAGCTGCAGAGGAAGATAAAAAAGCTAGAAAACAAAGATTATCAATACTATAACGCTATTATTAATAAAATAGTTTAGATAGCAGAAGCACCTCAATTGGGTAAGCCGCTTCGAGGAGTATTAAAAGGAAAGAGAAGAGTTCACATCGGCCCTTTTGTGCTCATTTACAAGGTCAATGAAAATGAACATGTTGTGACTCTTATTGAATTGGCGCATCACGATGATGCCTATAAGCATTAATCTCTATCTCCGCTTAATGTGTCATATTCCTTTGCGAGCCCAAAGTTCTCCATATCGACTTTCTGAGGATACTTTCCAGCCGCTAACCTGGTCAGATCTTGCAGGTCATGTAAGGAGAAGAGCCTCGACTGTCGCCAGGGGCACGCACACCCGGACGCCTGCGCGGGACCGGGGGCAGGGGAGCGCGGGCATGCGGCAGAAGGCGATGGGAGAACGTTAATTCTTGCTGCCTATCTTAAGAAACAACCGAATGCGCAAGTTGCATCTCCCATTGAACCGCATTGACCAACACATTCACTTAATTATTTTGCATAATATTGGAGCATGCGTTTCGATGTCGTGGTCAGAAGAGACGAGGATGGTTATTACGTTGTCACTGTTCCTGAACTACCCGGCTGTCACACTCAGGCCAAAAGCCTGGACGAGCTGATGAGCAGGATTAAGGAGGCTATTTTGCTGTATCTGGAGACGGAAGGCTGCAGCACAGTTGGTAGTTTCGTGGGAGTGCAAGTAGTTGAAGTTGAGACCTGTTGAAGCCGAGATTGTGATCAAGGCTCTTGCCAAGATCGGCTTCAGGCATTCAAAGAGCGTCTTCGGTAGCGGCCAAGCTCAACAATTATTATCGACTTTTGTAAAATTTGCCCCTCAACTGAGCTCAAGAATTCTCTAAAGATATCGTTAAGCTCCTTGGCTGTGTACTCAGAAAGCAGCCTGAGAATAATTGCTCCCGGATGATTCGGATATCGAAGGACATCGCCAAAATCCAGATCTCTGGTTACCACAACTCTTCCAGTCTTACGGGAGTATTCGATTATTTCTCTGTCTTCAGCATAGCTCATACCCAAATCCCTGGACTGCACCCCTGATAGTAGACAGATAGTTAAGCAACAGTATTTAAGGCAACCTCCAATTCAAACTGTTCTGGGGACCTATAGCCCAGAGCCGAATGCAGCCTCTTCTTGTTGTACACCTTCTCA
>Ga0315280_10003523_pt1 | contig 23953 bp, 29 predicted proteins | sample YL17G06_40_MG_FD_203697 | JGI IMG/M metagenome (GOLD analysis project Ga0315280, IMG submission 203697) | Sediment microbial communities from Yellowstone Lake, YNP, Wyoming, USA - YL17G06_40 | ecosystem: Environmental > Aquatic > Freshwater > Lake > Sediment | place: USA: Wyoming | collected... | reverse complement strand
CCTGCTCGCGGGAGGGGACTCGTCCGCAACCGCAGCGCTGGCGGGAGCGCTTTCCGGTTCATTCCTTGGCCTGGATAAAATACCCCAGGAGTGGGTGGAAGCACTGGAAAGGAAAGAGGAAATTCTCGCCTTAAGTGAGAATTTCGCTCGTCTGGTGGCTAAAAGAGTGGGAGACGCCAACCAGAGTAACTGACCTCAGCTGAAACGCTCTTCCTTCCAGGGGTCAGCCGAGTTCGAATAGCCCCTCTCTTCCCAGTATCCTAACACTTCGTTTTCCAGAAAACGGATGGATTGCAACCACTTCAGGGATTTATAAGCGTATTTTCCGGGAACTACCAGCCGCAGGGGTCCTCCGTTTTCCGGAGGAATCCTTTTCCCATTTATGGAATGTGCGATTATCGCCGGCTCCCTGAGCAGGTACTCAAATGACAGGTTCGTGGTGTATATGCCCCTGGCCAGGAAAAGCACGTGCCTGGCAGAGGTTAGTGGTTTTACCTTTTCCAGGAAGGTGGAAAAGAGCATTCCCTGCCAGAATAAATCCAGGGCTGACCATCCGGTAACACAGTGGAAGTCTCCAAGAAGGGAATCCCGGGCCTGGGCTATGAATTCCTTCAGGGGCCAGCGCACCGGCTTTTCCACAAGGCCTCCCACCTCCAGGTACCATTTCCCCTCGGGAATTTGGGGAATGGGGCTTTCGATGTGCAAGGGGATGAGCCCTGAGGAAAGGCGCTGACCGGGAGGTACCCTTGTTTTCATGCTATTTTCTCCCTGCTCAACAGTTCTCTGAGGCTGGAAATAACGTAAGGAGCGGGGGAGAGCCGGCCCCGGCGATCGACTATGTAGGCCCGAATTCCCATGGACTGAGCGCCCGCCAGGTCCTCCTGAGGGGAGTCTCCAACGAAGACCACGTCTTTCACCCCCAACCCGGACTGCTTGAGGGCCAGAATAAAAGGAAGAGGTGAGGGCTTGATCTCTCTTACGGACTCCCTCCCTAAGACCAGGGAGAAAAATCGGGAAAGGCCAAATTTCGCAAGTTTCTGCTCTACACCCTCAAGGGGACGCGATGAGATAATCGCCAGGTAGAAGCCTTTGTCCTTAAGCAGCTCAAGGACGGGGAGGGTCTCAGGATAAAGCCTCCCCTTTTCCTTCCTGTCCATCCCTTCTCTGATTTTCTCAATCAGTTCCTCATCTTGCTCCTTAAAGCCCAGGCGCAGGAGCACTTGATCGGCAAAGCCTATCCAGAGTTCCTCTCCTGTACGATAAGAGTTGGCGCTCTCCCGGTACCAGACCCTGGCAGCCATGTAGGCTGAGCACACTTCCTCCAGAGGGTAGTTGAGCCCCAGCTCGGAAATTGTCTCGTAAAAATCCTCTTCGGGGGCTCTGATCAAAGTCCCGTCGAGGTCGAAGAAAAATCCCTTGAGCATCCCCTGTACTCCAAAGAGTTTTTTCAAGAATACCACAGGCGCCTGATTACCTCTACGGGCCTTGTGGGAGAATGAAGGAAAGGAAATGAGGCCCGGTCAAAACGGAGGAATCGGTGTGCTCCTGCGCGGGGAATCCCTGGACCGACGATCAGAACGGGGATCATGCTTTCCATAAATGCCTGATTTAAAAGGACTTCGGGAAAATTGCATTCTTTTTGTACCGTTCTTTAAAATCTTGCATAATGTTCCAATTCAGGAGGCGGAAAAATGGAGCTAAAAGAGGCAATCCTGATGGCTCGCGAGTTGATAGACCGTTCGGAAATAGCTCTCCTGGGCACTAACGGAGAGGATGGCTACCCCAACATCAAGGCCCTGATTAAGATGGAAAACGAGGGCTTAAAACGGGTCTGGTTCAGCACCAATACTTCCTCCAAGCGGGTAAGCCAATTGCTGAAAGACCCAAGAGCCTGCCTCTATTTCCTGGATTCCCAAAAATGGATGGGGCTGATGCTTGTTGGTCGAATGGAATTCCTGCAGGAAAAAGAGGTAAAAGCACGCTTCTGGCGCGAGGGATTTGAGAGATATTATCCTCTTGGAGTCACTGATCCAGATTACTCAATCCTGCGCTTTACATCCAACCGGGGAAATTTCTATTACGCTTTATCCAACGCGACCTTTAATCTCTAAGGCCTGGTTGCTCTGCTAAAACTGCTTGCTTCCACAGATCAGAGCAGGCACCATAAAAAATCTCCTTTTCCAGAGAAAAAGGGCACTGCCGCTCTTTTTCCCGCACCTCTTTTAAATTTAGAAGCCGAGCTCCAAGAATTTCCAGGGGTGTTTGCAGGGCAATTTTCCCCCTTTCAGGCTGAGGAAAATTCCAGGTAATTGAGAAATGGGGATCCACAGTGAACGATACTCCCTCAGGAGGGCGTTTACAGAAACAAGAGAGATGTGGTAAAAAGGCACGGGTATGCTCTCTTTAGTAATCACGGCGATTTTTATCGCCCTGGTTTTCGATTTTTTGAACGGTTTTCACGACGCAGCCAACTCTATTGCTACCGTGGTCTCCACGCGAGTCCTTTCGCCCAAGCTGGCTGTCGCCTGGGCAGCTTTTTTTAACTTCGTTGCCGCATTTGGTTTCGGCACCCAGGTAGCCCGCACCATTGGCGCTGGGCTGATTGATCTCTCGGTCGTGGATTATTACGTCCTCCTCGCGGGGCTCCTGGGAGCAATTTTCTGGGACATCGTCACCTGGCGGCTCGGCCTGCCCATCTCCTCCTCTCACGCCTTAATCGGGGGATATGCTGGCGCCGCTGTGGCCAAGGCCGGTTTTTCCGTCCTCATCCTTCCGGGGTGGCTCAAGGTCCTGGCCTTCATAGTAATCTCACCCCTTGTAGGGCTGGTTTTGGGGTATATCTTCATGCTTGCAGTTTTCTGGCTCTTCCGGAGAAAATCCGCCACCAAGATGGACAGAATTTTCCGCAGGCTTCAGCTTCTGTCAGCTGCCTCCTATTCACTGGGGCACGGCACCAACGATGCTCAAAAGACCATGGGCATTATAGCGGGAGTGCTTTTTACGGCTGGCTACCTCAAGACCTATGCTATCCCGTTCTGGGTAGTGCTCATGTGCCACGCGGCCATTGCCCTGGGCACATTTTTCGGTGGGTGGCGCATCGTCAAGACCATAGGCTCAAAAATCACCAAACTTAAGCCCGTGGGAGGTTTCTGCGCGGAGACAGCCGGAGCGATCTCCATTATCGGTTCCTCCCTGGCCGGCATCCCTGTCTCCACCACGCACACCATCACGGGAGCGATAATGGGAGTGGGCTCGGCGCGCGGCACGAAGTCCGTGCGCTGGGGGGTAGCCCGCTCCATTGTCTGGGCCTGGGTCTTTACTATACCGGTGGCGGCCTCTGTGGGCGCTATCTTCTATTTCCTGATCTCCCTTTTCACATAATTTTTTGGGGGACCAGACCCATTCATCCCACGATATGCATCAGCCGGGGTAAATGCGTTCGGCTCTCACATCAGTGGGGGACGGTTAAACTTCGTTTGCTTGAGGATTACCCTGCTCGAGATGCCTGTCGCGGGAACCCTCATCGAGGATTCCATCCAGGCATTCCTGGTCATTTAAATCGGGGTGGATCTTTAATAAACAACCGGCCCAAATCAGCGAACCAATCAGGATGATTCTTTTCAACTCTGCCCCCGAGAGCGTCATGCGGGGCCCAGTGCGAATGCCCAATAGGGCAATATCAGGAGTGCTTGATCACTATGTTCTGGATCACTGTGGCCACGTCCTCGGCTTTATCTGTGGCCATCTCCAGGATGTCGTAAATTTCCTTGAGCTTGATGATTTCCAGAGGATCTCTGGAGTGGTCCTGAAAAAGTAAAGCAATGGCTTTGCGATAGGTGTCATCGGCCAGGTTCTCGTAGCTGTGCGCTTCGATCCAGTGGGGGGCGATATCCTTGAAGGTCTGGAGTTTGTCCACAGCTAGTTTCAGTTCCTTGGTCATCTTTGTCAGGATTTCAGAAAGGGCGATCATGGCCGTGTTGGGTTGGTTCACTGAAAAGAGGACCAGGCTGTCCGAGGCGGCCTCGATGAGATCCACCACGTCATCCATAGCCGATGCCAGAGCGTAAATGTCCTCGCGGTCTATGGGGGTCACGAAGCTCTGATTAACGCGCTGTGCAATCTCATGAGTAAGATTGTCGCACTCGTGCTCCACCTCTTTGATGGCCTTGGCTTTAGAAACAGGGTCCGAGTAATCCATGAGCAGACCGTGCAGAAGCTCAGACGCCTTGACCATCCTTTCCATAGCGCAGGAAAAAAGCTCGTAAAAAATTTTGTCTTTGGGAAACAAATTCAGCTTCATACCTCAAATTTATTCCATTTTTTCAGGCTTTGCAAGGAATGGCTTTGAAGATTTCCCCAAGGGCTTAAAATTAAGGAAAACGATTAAGGGAGGCTTTTTATGTTCCAGGTAACAGGGGACCTCTGGCAAGTATTCTTGAGGACCGCCATAGTATACTTAATAATCCTTCTTGGGCTAAGAATCCTGGGGAAAAGGGAAATCGGCCAGATGACACCTTTTGACTTCGTGCTTCTTTTACTCATTTCGAACGCCGTGCAAAACGCCATGACTGGCCCTGATACTACCATCTGGGGTGGATTGATCGCCGCCACAACATTGCTCATCATCACCTGGGGAATTTCTCTGATTTCGGGAAGGTACAGAAAACTCAGGGGAGTACTTGAGGGTCAGCCGACAATTCTCGTAAGTAGAGGGAAGCTCCTCGAGCAAAACATAAAAAGGGAGAAAATCGAAAGAGATGAGCTGGAGATGGCAGCCAGGGAACACGGTATTGAAGACCTGAAAAATGTGGAGCTCGCTGTGCTGGAAATAGACGGGTCTATCAGCATCATTCCCTATTCTGAGCACCACGTGCGCGTGAAGAGAAAATTAAAAGCGCTGCGCCACCGCTAAGCTCCTGGCCTCAAAAGACGGCGAATAAACTCCTTCGCCCCTTCCTGGAGGGCAAGCAAAGTCACGAAGGGGTAGGCAATGGGGCTGATAGCCCTTTTGGTCAAAAATTCCGTCGCCCGCGCTTTCTGGCTCAGTTCCTTCAATCTGTGGCCCACATCTTTTTCTGCTCTCCTCGTAGCGCTGGCAAAAAAGACAAGGAATATACACAGAGCAACAGTTAGGCCGATCAAAAGAAGGGCGACAAGGAAAATGGCTAAGTCCCTCCAGAAAGTTAGGTCCATATCAGAAGCCCCAGTTTCCCATTATTTCCTCTTTCTTCCTCCTGAAGGCTTCCTGACCTTTTTTCCAGGCCTCCTGAAGGCGCTCCCTAATTACCTGTCGCGTCTTAGACCCTTCCTGAGGAGCAACCAGCAGCCCAATTGTCGCTCCCAGGATTGCGCCTGCCAGAAACCCGCACAAGAACCTTTTCATCTTTTTTTCCTCCTCATTCTTCCCAGCATCCGCAAAATTCTCAAAATCCAGGAGCTTTTCCCCTTGAATCTAAAAACCCCTTCCAGGGGACCGCTTAAGGAGTCTCTGACCAGGTTCAAAAGTCCCGATGCCGCGCGTAGAGTTTCCTCCCCTGAGGCAAGGATGGGCTTTAAGTCTTCTTTCAGCGTGCGCAGAAAGGAGCGGAGGACAGAGATAAGCCAGACAAAAAGGGCGAAGGCCACTACGGTTATCGCCGCAAGGACGATGATCGCGATGTCTCTCGCTGTTTGCAAGTTCTCACCCCTCCTCGTTCAGGTTAATTCTTTTATAGCACAGAGACGAGGTTTCCGCTACACTTTCAAAAAGGATATACTGGTAATCAAGCTGATTTTTTAATTTTTAAAACGATGGGCGGGAAAAGCGGAAAATGAAAAAACTAAAAATTTTTATCACCGGAGCCTCTTCAGGCATTGGTTTGACTACCGCCTTACACCTTCTCTCTCGAGGACACTTCGTGGTGGGATCGAGCCGAAATCCTGACGGGCTTTCCAAGGACGCGCTGAAGGAAAAGGTCTTAAGGGACCATACTCGTTTTCGGGTGAAAAAGGACGGGCAAATCGATAAGGTAAGGACCAACCTCCCCCCTGAACTGCAGGATCTCGATGGCCTGCTCGAACGCCTGAAATTCATTCACCTTGACCCCGCTGTGGAAGGGTCGCCGGGACAGGCTAAAAAAGAGCTTCTCTCCCTCACGGGCGGGGAACTGGACATCCTTTTTCTGAACGCCGGAATGAGCATTTTTGGCCCCATCGAGGAAACAGAGGATGAGTTCCTGCGCCAGCAGTTTGAGGCCAACGTCTTTCAGCACCTTCTGGTTTTGAGGGAGCTTTTGCCGGTAATGAGGGAAAGGAGAAAGGGCAAGATAATCTTCACCAGCTCCCTGGGAGCTCTTGTGACCATTCCCTTCGAGAGCCACTATTCGGCCACGAAAGCTGCGCTGGAGCGCCTTGCGGAGGGGCTGGCGATGGAACTCAAGCCCTTCTCCATTCAGGTGGCGGTCGTGGAGCCCGGGGACATTAACACCTCCTTCAACCTGACTACCGCGCAGGTCCTGAAAAAGGCGGCGGTGGGGGCAAAAAGCGACGACCTCCCTCATTTGCTCGGCTCCTTTCCCCTCCCCAAATCCTCCCCCTACTATTTCCGGGCTCGGAACTCCTGGAACTACATTTTCAGAAGCCTGCTTTTGAAACCCTCACCCTCAGTTGTGGCCAGGCTGATGATAAAACTGGCGGAGAAGGAACGCATCGCTTTCCGCTACCGGGCAGGCGATCCCCTGCAGACGGTCCCTGTGTGGATCGGGACGAAAATCCTCCCCCAAAAGGTCCTGCAGTGGGCAGTAGAAAAAATGTACGAGTTAGACAGAAAATGAGAGTGGTCATCCTCCTCAAGGGGAAGTTTTCCCTTTCAAAGGAGGACAAAAAAAGAGAAAAACAGCAAAATAAGACCGCGTTCGCTGTGGAGAGCGCACTGAAAGAGCTGGGCTATACTGTGGAGCGCCTAAACCTCTCTCCCCCTGACCTTTCTCCCCTTCAAAATCTCCGGGCTGATCTGGTCTTCAACCTCTACACGGCAACCGGAAGGGAGCAGGCATTGGTTGCGGGCGCTCTGGAACTTGCGGGAATCCCCTTTACCGGATCCACCGCTATGGGCCATTTCCTGGCACTGGGAAAGCACCTGGCAAAGGCGGTGTGGGAGAAAAACAGCATCCCCACTCCCCCATCCTTTTTCCCTCCTCAACCTCAGGAAAATGACTTTCCCCTGATCGTCAAACCGGCTTTCGGGGGCTCGGGGGAAGGGATTTCCTCAAGCTCCGTAGTGCGCAGCTTTCCCGAAATGGAAGGGGCCTTGCAAAGGATCGAGCGCTTCTCCCCGCTTCTCGTGGAGAAGTTTATCCCGGGAAGGGAGCTGACCGTGGGACTTCTGGGAAACCCTCCCCTCCCTCTCCCCCCACTGGAAGTCTCCTTCGATCGCCTCCCTCCTGAAGTCGCTCGCATCAACAGCTTCGAGGCCAAAACTGAGTACAGCGACCTGGTGGCGGTAGATCCCGCCTGCCTGCCTGAAGAAATAGGGGCCCGGGTCAAAGAGGCAGCAATTGGAGCCTTCCTCTCCCTCGGCCTTAGGGATTATGCCCGGGCAGATCTCAGGCTGGACGAGAGGGGTAACCCTTACGTCCTGGAGATCAACAGTCTACCTGGCCTGGAGCCCGGCTATTCCGACCTTCCCAGGGCTGCAGAGGCGGCGGGCATCTCTTACATTGAGCTAATTGCACGAATTTTGCAGGGTCGCACAAACCAAAAGTACCGCACTTCGTAAATTATTCTTGAAAGCAAGGGCTTCGGCTCCGCGGTCCCTGTATTGTTTTCAGATATTGGCTCCCAGGGCGATGAAAATTTAAATCCCGGACTTTGTTGAAGTTCCTCAAAAAAATTTTTTTGTTCATTATTCTAAAACAATGTTTCAAAATTTTAATTAGAAAGCCATAAATTAGGCTCTAAAACACCATTTTTTGCCACTTTACAATTTCCAGTTTCACAATACAATCTGACCTTAGGAGGAAGAAATATGGCGTTTAAAGTTGTAATAACCTCAAGGTCTTTTTCCAAAGCCTCCCCAGAGCCTTTGGAAATTTTGAGGCGAAACGGCTGCGAACCTGAATACAAAACGAACCCCAATATTAGAGACGACCAGGCCCTTGCTCAGTTGATCGGGGATGCAGACGCAGTCATTGTAGGCGATGATCGCGTCACGGAGCTCGTTTATTCAGGTTGCCCGAATCTCAAAGTAATCTCCAAGCACGGAGTGGGCGTGGACGCTATCGACATCGCAAAAGCAAGGGAGTACGGGATAAAGGTCACGAGAGCGATCGGGGCCAACCATGAGTCTACTGCCGACCTCACCATTGCTTTTATTCTGGCCCTTTATCGAGAGTTCTTCAAAGTAACCCGGGAAATGAAAGCCAACAGGGCAAGCAAAGCTTCCCTGGGAACAGATTTCTTCCAGAAGACGCTGGGAATTATAGGCTTCGGTCGCGTGGGCAAAGCAGTGGCCCGAAGGGCGAAGGGATTTGATTGCCGGGTGCTCGTTTATGACCCCTACGTTCTTCAGGAGTTTGCAGGGGTAGAGTTCGTGCGCCTGGACGCCCTCCTCAAAAGTGCGGATATCGTAAGCCTGCATTGCACGCTAACAGAGGAAACCCACGGGTTCTTTGGCAAAAAGGAGTTTTCACTGATGAAGCCCTCCGCACTGTTCATCAATACCGCCCGGGCAGAGCTTGTGGACGAGAGTGCCCTCGTCGAGGCCCTAAAAGGTGGGGAAATATTTGGAGCAGCCCTAGATGTCTACTCGGACGAGCTTCTTAATTCTTCCATAATCGAGCTGGATAACTTGATCCTCACCCCTCATATTGGGGCGCACACCAGGGAAACAAACATAAAGCAGGGAATTATTACTGCAGAAAACGTTGTCCGGGTTTTAAAAGGCGAACCCCCTTTGTTCGAAGTTTAGGCAACCTCTTTAAAAGGAAGTGAGAAGCATGAAAAAGTCTGAGCTAATTCAGGAAATTGGGAAAGAAAAGTTAATTACTATCCTAAGGGGAACCGGCCTGGAAGAAACCACGAAAACCACAGAAACTCTCTTAAAAGCGGGAGTAAAATTCATCGAAGTCACTCTCAACACGCGCAACGCCTCTTTTATCCTCAACTCTTTAACCAAAGAGTTCGGGGCAGATGGCCATTTCGGAGCAGGCACAGTTCTGGACGCGGAGTCCGCAATAGAGGCTCTTAGGAACGGAGCCGAGTTCCTCGTTACCCCCACCGTGAACCCGGAAGTCATAAGGGCTGCCAATAAGTACGGCAAGCCCTGCGTCATCGGGGCTTTATCGCCTACTGAGATTTTAAGCGCCTATGAGCTCGGCGCCGACTTAGTGAAGGTTTTCCCTGCTTCCATAGTGGGACCGAAATATATCAAGGCGGTCCTCGGTCCCCTAAACCACATCCCTCTTGTCCCTACAGGTGGAATCAGTCTTAACAACGTGCAGGAGTTTATGGAAGCAGGTGCTTACGCCGTTGGAGTAGGAGGTGAACTAATAGACAAAAAGGCGATCAAGGAAGGGAACTTCGAAAAGATTTTCGCTGACGCGAAAAAATTTGTCGAGTTGTTAGGGTGTACCGGATCGTGAGATTTAAATTTGAGTTTGCGTCCCCTTTATTGTTTCACAAAATGAAACAATGTTTCAAAAATATTGACAAACTGTCCCAATCTGTTAACTTTTTGTATTAACAAAAGCGAGGAGGTTGAAAGATGAAAAGGTACTTGCTGGCCTTGGTTTCGGGTCTCGTTTTCCTGGCCCTTCTGGCGGGGTGTTCCGCCCCTGCTTCCACTCCCACTGCTTCCTCTCCTTCTCCTACTCCTACCGAGACCAAGACCCCTGCCGCCCAGGAGGAGTACATTTATGTCTCCTGCATGGGCAACCTGGAGTTCTTTAACGCCCACAAATACGGTTGGAAGTGGGCCGGTGAAAGATTGGGTGTAAAGACCACCTATGTGGGCCCGGCGGAATATGACCTTAACGCTCAGATCGCTGCCTTTGACCAGGCCATAGCCAAGAAGCCCAAAGGAATTGTCGTTTTTGCAGTGGAACCGGTTCTGGAGCCCGAAATCAACAAGGCAGTGGACCAGGGGATCCCGGTGGTTACAATTCTCGGTGACCTTCCCAAATCCAAGAGGCTAACCTACGTCGGTTCGCCTCAGTTCGACCTGGGCTATCTGGGCGGCAAGAAGCTGGCTGAGGCTCTGGGCGGAAAAGGTAAAGTGGCCATCCTCAGCATCCCTGGAACCAAGATGTTCGACGACAGAGAAGAGGGTTACCGGGCTGCTTTCAAGGAATTCCCGGACATCGAAGTGGTTCAGGTTGGAGACACCAAGGCTGATACCGTCACCGCCATTAACACCGCAAAAGACCTCATGCAGCGCTTCCCGGATCTGGCGGCCTTCGCCTGCACCGACTCCACAGGCGGAATCGGCTCCGCAACGGCGGTAGAAGAAGCTGGTAAAGCCGGGCAGGTTAAGATCGTTTCTATGGACCGCAATTCTGACGTTCTGGAGAAGATCCAGAAAGGCGTCATTACTGGTACAGTGGCTCAGGATGACCCTGCTATGCCGTTCTGGGCTTTACTTGTTCTCTACAACTACAACCACAATTCACCCCCTCTGACGGTGGACAACCAGAAGGCTGGGGTCAAAGTCGAGCCGGAGTACGTATACACTTCCGTAAACTACGTCGACAAATCCAACCTTGAGTACTTCCTGGAGGCCAACAAGCTGTTCATCCCGTAATTTACAAAGGGGGGATGCGATCGCATCCCCCCTCATTTTTTAAGGTGCGTTCATGGACGATTCCACAATCTTAAAAGTTGAAAATTTAACCAAGACCTTCCCCGGCGTTAGAGCCCTGAACAAAGTAGACTTTGAGCTCAAAAAGGGTGAAATTCACGCTTTAATTGGAGAAAACGGTGCTGGAAAAAGCACCTTGATGCATATAATCGGGGGAGTCCTGAAGCCAGATAGCGGAAAGATCATGCTGGAAGGAAAGCCCGTCTCTTTCTCCTCGGTCCACGACGCCATTAAGGCCGGAATCAGCATGGTATTCCAGGAGCTTTCGTTGGTCTCCAGCCTGTCAGTCGGAGAGAACATTTTTGCCAACCGACAGCCGGTGGGGGCCATGGACAGAATTCAGTGGGGCAAGTTATACAGATTGACCAAGGAGTTTCTCCAGAGGTTTAAGCTGGATCTGAACCCCAAGACCCTGGTTAAAAACCTCTCTATGGGCCAGCAACAGACCCTGGAAATCCTCAAAGCCCTTTCCTCAAACCCTAAGATCATTTTGCTCGATGAGCCCACATCTTCGCTCACTGAAGAGGAAATAGCCCATTTATTTGAGAACATTAGGGCCCTGCAAAAGCAGGGGATGTCCTTCATGTACATCACTCACAAGTTATCCGAGGTGTTCCAGATTGCCGACAGAGTGACGGTCTTAAGGGATGGAAACTACATTGGAACCAGACCCGTGAACGAGGTCAGCGAAAACAACTTGATCTCTATGATGGTGGGCCGGGAGATCAAAAGCATGTATGGTACTTCTAAGGAGATGGTTGACTCAGAAGAATACTTCAGGGTGGAGGATTTTGCGCGCAAGGGCAGGTTCAGGAACATCAGCCTTTCCCTGCGAAAGGGGGAAATCCTGGGAATCGCTGGCCTGGTAGGCGCGGGGCGAACGGAGTTCGCGAGGGCCATTTTCGGCCTGGATTCAAAAGATTCAGGCAGAATTTACCTTGACGGCAGACTCCTGAACATCAGGCGCCCCAAGGACGCCATCCGCGAGGGCATAGCTTACATAACGGAGGACCGGAAAAACCTGGGGCTTTTTCTTACCCTCACTTTAAGGGAGAACTGCATTGCTCCCATTCTGGAAAAGTTCTCCTCCCGGATCGGGCTCCTCAAAGGAGCTCTCGTAGACCAGCATGTGGAAAACCAGACCAGGGAGTTCTCGATAGTGGCCCCATCAATGTACCAGAAGGTAATCAACCTCTCCGGCGGGAACCAGCAGAAAGTGCTTTTAGCCATGTGGATAGGAATTCGGCCAAAAGTGGTTATCTTTGACGAGCCCACCCGGGGAGTGGATGTCGGAGCTCGTGCTGACATTTACGCCAAACTCCGCGAGCTCTCGTCGAAGGGAACAGGAATAATTATAATTTCTTCGGACCTCCCGGAGCTCTTGGGAATGTGCGACCGCATCCTGGTAATGCACCAGGGAGAGATAACCGGGGAGGTCGGGAGGGCGGATTTTTCTGAGGAAATCATCATGGCTTATGCGACGGGCTTAGCTAACTCCATAGCTAACAATAACCACACCGCTTAAGCGAAAGAGAGGTGTATTAAGATTAAGGAACAACCGATAGCCACAACAAAAATGGGATTTAAGGGGTTTCTGAGATCCATAGTTGCCTTCCGGGAATCAGTGCTGATCCTGCTACTTTTGTTATTCGGCATAGCGATGAGCTTTGTCTCCCCGTATTTCATGACCTGGCCCAACATCGAAGCTATCCTTCTTGGGCTCTCGGTCGAGGGCACTATTGCCGTGGGCATGGTCATACTTTTGGTCGCTGGAAACCTTGACCTCTCCGTTGGCTCCACCCTTGCTTTAACCGGAGTGGTCACCGGGCTCGCGCTTACAGCAGGAGTTCCCGTCTGGATCTCGATAATTTGTGGCCTTCTGGCAGCCCTCGGAGTCGGCCTAATCAACGGCATTTTGGTGGCCAAACTCAAAATTAACTCCTTCATCACCACCCTGGGCATGCAAATTACCGCTCGCGGAATTCTGCTGGTCATTGCCGGGGGCAGGGCAGTAATAAACCTACCCAAAGAGTTCTGCTTTATTGGTCAGGGTAGGCTTTTCGACGTTCAGATCCCCATATACGTGATGATCTTCCTGGTGGTTTTAGGTGATTTCCTCATGCGCCAGTCCAGATTTTTCCGGCAGAACTATTATCTCGGCGGCAATGAAAGGGCCGCGCGCATGTCCGGTATCAATGTTAACTCTCTCCAGATTTTTGATTTTTGTCTCGTGGCTTTACTTGCTGGCATTTCTGGCTTGTTGCTCACTGCTCGCTTCGGCTCATCCTCCGTAACGGTAGGTGGGGGCATGGAGTTGCGTGTGATCACTGCCTGCATCATTGGAGGAGCCAGCCTCAGCGGGGGTGAAGGGTCTGTTCTGGGAGCTTTTCTGGGAGCCCTTTTGCTGGGCGTGCTGGCGAACTCCCTCAACCTGATGGGTGTTGACGTTTACTGGCAAAGCCTGGTTACAGGATTAATTTTGATCATTGCTGTCGTCTTCGATGTTCTCACAGAGCGCAGAAGAGCAGTCAGAAAGTGATAGGAGGATAGAAAAATGAAAGCCTGGAGAATTTATGGTCCGTTGGATATGAGACTGGAAGAAACGGAAACTCCCGTCCCGAAGGAAAACGAGGCCCTGATTAAAGTCACTCACAGGGGTGTCTGTGGAACGGACATCGAGCTTTATGACGGAAGAATGCCCTACATCCGCCAGGGTTTAACCAAACTGCCCATTGTCCCCGGGCATGAGTGGTCTGGAGTGGTGGTCGAAGTTGGGAAGAGCGTGACTTCCTTCAAACCCGGTGATCGCGTTGTGGCGGATATCTCCCTGGGATGCGGGAAGTGCCGCTTCTGCCTGAGAGGGATGTACCACATCTGCGAGAACAGGATGGAGATTGGAGTAATCGGGCACAATGGGGCATTCGCGGAGCTGATCGTGGTCCCAGAAAAACACATCTACCACATCCCCGAAGGGGTTCCCCTGAAACAAGCAGCCTTCACTGAGCCAGCTGCTACATGCTTGAACGCCATCAGAAGGACTGGAATCGAGATGGGCGATCGGGTGGTGGTATTCGGTGATGGCGTCATTGGCTTTTTTGCCGCAGAAATTGCCTTGATCGACGGAGCCTCCTGGGTAATCCTGGTGGCCAGGAAATCCGAGCACAAAAAGATCGCCGAGTCGCTTGGCCTTATCCTTCTAAATAACAAGGAAACCGACATTTACAAGGAAATCCCCAAAATTTTTGGTGGCCATTTAGCCGACGTGACCGTGGAAGCTACCGGAAACCCCGAAGTTTTGAACGATGCCATTTACCTTGCTCGCCCGGGCGGGAGAATCTCTGCTTTAAGTATCACCGGAGCCGAGAGAATCTCGGTGGACATAGACTACCTCGTGACTCGCGATCAAATCATGGTTGGCTCCCTGGCAAGCCCTAACTCGTTCCAGCAAACGCTGGATCTAATGGCCGCAGGGAGAATTCAGACGGACGCTTTGCTTTCCAGAGAATTCCCGTTTGATGAAGCTCTTGAAGCATTTGAGTACGTGCGGCTCAGGAAGGGGCCGAGGATCAAGGTTCAGGTTACCGGTCCATAAAGAAAGGAGATAAAAATGAAAGCAGCGGTCTGGCATGGACCCAGAGATATCCGGGTAGAGGAGTACCCTGATCCCCCCGAGCCGCAGGCTGGGGAAATTCAGGTAGCTATCCACTACTCGGGGATTTGCGGCACCGATGTTCATGAGTATGTCGCCGGTCCGGTTTTCATCCCCTGGGATAAGCCTCATCCCCTGACCGGCCATGTGGGGCCGACAATCCTGGGGCACGAAATGTGTGGCAGGGTAGTCAAGGTTGGGCCGGGAGTTAGCGAATTTTCAGTGGGAGACCTCGTTGCCCCGGATATCGTCCTTTACTGCGGAAAATGCGAGATGTGCCGCAAGGGCATGTACGTGCTCTGCGAAATTGGAGGCTCGCTCGGGCTGCAAACCGCCCAGGGAGGATTTGGAGAGCTGGTCAACATGCCCACCTACACTGCCCACAAATTGCCCCCTGATTTTCCTCCTCACATCGGCGCCATGATTGAACCCTTAGCCACCGCCACCCGTGCCCTGAGGCAGGGTCGAATTGTTGCTGGCGATTCTGTGGCCATCATCGGGGCCGGAGCAATTGGGCTTTTCGCCATGCAAGCTGCCAATTATTTTGGCGCCAGAGAGCTCTATATGCTCTATCGCGGGGAAAAGAAAAAAGACGTCATAGAAAGCCTGAAGCCCACCGTAGCCATCGATACGGCCAAAGTTGACGGTTATGAACGCGTTATGGAGCTCACAAAAGGTAGAGGGGTGGACGTGGTCTTAGAGTGCGTGGGAGCCGAGAGCACGGTCAATCTGGCCTTCAAAATAGCTGCTCGACAGGGAAGAATTTCTATTCCGGGCATCTTCGGGGGCGATGTCAAAATTGACCTGAACCAGCTCGTGTTCTTTGAGAAAGAGGCTTATGGCTCACTGGGACGAAGCGGCAGGGATTTCGAGCTGGCAATCCGCTGGCTTAGTGAGGGAAAAATCAAAGCAGAGCCCCTGATTTCTAAAATTGTCTCCCTCAACGACATTGTTTCCCAAGGGTTTGAAAAAATCGTTCAAGCCCGAGACGACTTCATAAAGGTGCTGGTAAAGGTTCGATAGGAGAGAAAAATGAGGAGAATAGTGGATCTCACGCTTACCATTGAGAATGGCAACCTCGCCTACGAGGTAAACCCCAAATGCTTTTTCAATCAATACCAGACAATCGAGAATGATGGGTACAACTTGACTCAGATCATATTAAACTCGCACGCCTCCACCCACATGGACGCCCCTTACCATTTCGTTGAGGATGGCATGAAGCTCGACGAAATTCCGCTGGACAGGCTTATCGGCCCTGCGGTGGTCATTAACTGCACACACAGGAAGGACAGAGAAATGATCATGCTGGAGGACATCAAGTCGTCCTTTGGCAAAATCGAGAAGGACAAAATAGTCCTCATCCGCACCGATTGGTATAAACACTACCCCAGCAAACACTTCAACTACGATATGCCCAACATTGACATCCCGTTAATCGAGTTCCTAGTAGAGAGAAAGATTAAACTCCTTGGCCTGGAAACACCATCCCTGAACTGGGCCGACAATCCTGGGGCGCACAGGAAGCTTCTGGGAGCGGGGATAATCCTGGTCGAGGCTCTGGGCTATCTCGACCAGCTAACCAGGGATGAAGTTGAGTTTTTCGCGATTCCTTTAAAACTCAAAGGGCTGGACGGCTGTCCCATCCGAGCGTTTGCCATTGAATAAGCTTTTTGGAGAGTCAGCATGGCTAAGTTCAAAGTCTATATTACTGATTACGATTACCCCGATAACGAGGTAGAAAAAAGCGTTCTGGAGCCCATCGGCGCTGAAGTTATTGGCTTGCAGTGCAAAGATGGGAAGGGACTGGCAGAACTGGCCAAGGACGCAAACGCCCTTCTTGTTCAGTATGCCCATGTGACCAGGGAGACCATCTTTGCCCTCAAGGACTTGAAGGTCATTGCTCGCTATGGTGCGGGGGTGGACATCGTGGACGTCAAGGCCGCATACGAAAGAGGAGTGATCTGCACCAATGTTCCTCACTACTGCACCAACGAGGTGGCTGACCACAACATCACGCTCGCTTTAATGCTGATCAGGCGCATCCCCTTCTACGTGGCAGAGACCAAAAGGGGAAAATGGCACTGGTCTGAAACGGGGCTTCCGGTTTTTCGGCTCAGCAGCCTCTGGCTAGGGTTAATCGGTTTTGGCAAAATTGCCAGGAACATGGCCAGAAAGGCCAAAGCTTTGGGCTTTAACCTCCAAACCTATGACCCGTATGTCGACCCTCAGGTTCCGGAGACCGAGGGAGTTAAAATGGTGGACCTGGAAACCTTGCTCAAGACATCCGACGTGGTCTGCGTTCAGTGTCCCCTTACGGAAAAAACCTATCATCTGATCGGCGAAAAGGAACTGAGGATGATGAAACCCACTGCTGTGCTCTTGAATTGTGCCAGGGCGAAAATCGTGGACAATAAAGCTCTCTATAAAGGTTTGAAGGAAAACTGGATCTCCTCCGCAGCTCTGGATGATGTCGAGGAAGAGCCCGCCAAAAAGTTTAACTGGAAACCAGAAATGAACCCACTTTTCACTCTCGACAACTGCTTCATCACCCCCCACGTGGCCTATTATTCCGAACAGGCAATCGAGGAAGCCAGAAGAACAGCAGCGGAAGAAGCGGCCGCTGCCCTTTTAGGAAAAACGCCAAGGTACATAGTGAGACCTGAGGATATACTGTAAGGAAGGGGAATACCATGAAAAAAATTATTAATCCTCACCCTAAGGTTAATCAGAGTCTGGTAAACGAGTTTCGCAAGCTGAGGGATGTCCTGAGCTTATCCTGCGTGGTCGCTGATTCCATGGAAAGGGACAACGTGATGTACTCCCAGATAAAAATCCGGACAAGCTCGGAAAAGTTCATCGGCCCTGCTCTCACGGTAAAGCTCTTTCCGGGAGATCTGGTGGACTGCCTGGACGCTCTCAGGGTAGCGGAACCGGGGGATGTAATTGTCGTGGACGCCCATGGAGAGACAGAAACCTCCATCTGGGGCGGAATGATGTCCGGCCTTTGCAAGGTAAAAGGGGTAGTGGGGGCGGTTGTGGATGGAGCAATCAGGGACACGGACGAAACAAGGCTGATAGGGTTCGCCGTGGCCTCCAGAGCCATTGTTCCTCGTTCCACACACAGCCCTTATTCCCAGAGAATGGAACCCATTGAGATCAACGTTCCCATCCATTGCGGAGGAGTGCTGGTTAGGCCAGGGGATATCGTCATTGCGGACGAAATCGGTGTCGTAGTTGTCCCTCTTGAGGACGCCCCGCAAGTCCTTGAAAAGGCAAAAGCTCAGGCGGAAGCAGAGGAAAAAACCAGGAACAGGATATCCCAGGGTAAAACAGTGGAGGAGCTTTTGGCCGAATTCGGAAGGCTATAGATGGCAGAAAAAGAGGAAAAACCACAAAACAAAACTCTTACGAATTCCGTAGTCAAGGCCTTCAGAATTCTCGATATCCTGGCAGAGCAAGGGGAAATTGGCGTCACCGAGCTTGCCCGGACGCTGAATATGCACAAGGCGACCGTTTACCGCTTCCTCTTGACAATGAAGGAGATGGGCTACCTGAAAAAGGACCTCAAGACGGACAAATACTCTTTGACGCTCAAGCTCTTCGAGCTGGGCTCCAGCGCTCTGGGCAGGTTGAGCATCCTGGAGGAAGCTCGCCCTGTGATGAAAAAGATTTCAGAAAACACCGCGGAGACCATTCACCTCGCGGTTTTGGAGGGCGGAGAGGTTATCTACATCGAAAAGTTTGACTCCCCCCAAACGCTCAGGATGTATTCTCGCATTGGCCGAAGGGCACCTGCTTACTGCACGGGCTTAGGAAAGGCCCTGCTGGCATGGGCGCCCCCCTCTGTAGTTGAACGGGTGTGCCGAAACCTCAGAGGATTCACCAAAAACACCATAACCGACCCCGCTGCGCTGAAGAGGGCCCTTGCAGAGATAAGAAAGAATGGTTACTCCACAGACAATGAAGAACATGAGGACGGAATCAGGTGCGTTGCCGCGCCTATCAAGGATTTGAGCGGAGAAGTAGTGGCAGCGTTGAGCATTTCCGGACCCAGCATGCGTTTCGACAAGGAGCGCATGGAAAAGTTAAAAGATATGGTGATAGAGGCCGCCTCGGAGATCTCAGGAAGGCTTGGCTATCATGGATAAAAGCAATTCCCAGCTAAACCTTATAGCATGAAGGGAGAGAGATTATGAGTGTAGTGACTTTGGGCGAAGCAATGATTCGATTGACTCCCCCTAATTTCGCGAGAGTTGAACAGACGACGACTTTGCAGGTTACAGTGGGTGGCTCAGAATGGAATACAGCAACCGGCCTGGCCCGTTTGGGTCTGGACGCCAAATGGGTCTCTGCATTACCCAAAAACAGCCTGGGCTTGATTATCGCCAACAAGGCAAGGGAGCAGGGGGTGGACGTATCGCACATTCTCTGGCGCGATTCTGGCAGAGTGGGAATCTACTTTACTGAAATGGGGGCCTCCCCGCGAGCAAGCTCGGTCCTCTACGACAGAGCTGCTTCCACCATCTCTCAGGTCAAGCCCGGCGATTTTAACTGGAAAGAAATCTTGCGCGGGGCTACCCATTTCCACACCACGGGGATAACCCTGGCTCTTTCTCAAAGTTGCTGTCAGGCGACAGTTGAGGCAATAGAGGCCGCTAAAGGAAATGGCATTCCCATTTCCTTTGACCTTAATTACAGGGCCAAATTATGGTCTCCCAAAGAGGCCCGGGAAGGCTACTCCCAGGTCCTCCCGATGATAGACATCCTGTTCACTACAAGCGACGACCTGGAGATCGTCTTTGGCCTTGCCGGGGACCACGATCAGGTTGCCAGAGAGATCGCAGAGCTATTCCAGATCAAGCTCGTGGTGATCACCATCCGGGAAGCGCCCACCGTCTTGAGAGGTACCTGGCACAGCCTGGCTTACTCCAACGGAAAAGTTTATGAAACCGCTCCCATCGAGCTCGAGCTAATAGACCGTATTGGCTCCGGGGACGCTTTCAACGCCGGGTTCCTTTATCGCTATCTGAAAGGCGGAACAATAGAGGAATCGCTGGCATACGGCGATGCCATGTCAGCATTAAAGCACTCTATCTCCGGGGACGTCTGCTGGGTCACTCTTCAGGAAGTGGAGAAGTTCCAGGGAGGAAGGGTCACGAAAATTCAGAGATAACGAACCCAAAATTGCCTTTTTCCCTTACTGACAAAAAGGGGCAGAAAATGCCCCTTTTTGTGTACCTATCTCAACTTCTTCTGGTAAGATTTTCCCTGGACTTTAAATAAAGCTTGGAGGGAAAAATGCTGAACATCCTTAAACCCAGAAAGAAGCACCCGGTCTGCGCGGAGCTCAGACTTGATGGTCGGACTATGGCTCACGTTATGGATCTACCGGGATGCATAAGCAAAGGGAAGAGCCTGGAAGAAGCCTTAAAAAATCTTTCTGAGGAAATTCAGGAATATTACAGCTGGCTCTCCCGGCACGGGCTCTCGGCGGGCGCTTTTTCCCTGGAGTGGGAGATGATGGAAGTTCAGGAGGGCGTGGCTCCCTTCGAATCCGGGGATGCCGCTGCCCTTTTTCAGCTCGACCTTCACCCTCCCGAGGATGAGGAGCTGGAGGAGTACATCCGGAGGATGGAGGCCTCGCGCAAAGACCTTCTGGATTTAGTTTCTGGCCTTTCTGAGGAAGAGCTCAAAAAGGATCGCGGCCCCGGGAAAAGAACCATTGAGAAAATCCTCTGGCACATCGCCCACGCTGAGGAATGGTACATCTCGCGCCTGGGCTTAATTCCCGAGCTTAAGGAATTCGACGACTTCAAGGGAACCCAGTTCGAGTACCTGAAAGCGGAGAGGGAAATGGCCTATAAGAGACTGCGCTCCCTCACTCCTCTGGAGAGGGTAACCGTCTACCGCATCCCGGAATACACGGACCATCCTGATGAGCCCTGGACTTCCCGCAAGGTGCTGCGGAGATTCTTAGAGCACGAGAGGGAGCACACGAGAAACATAAAGGATCTTTTGGCAAAAGCCCTCTGATCAAAAAGAATTCAGCGCTTTTTCCGCCTGGGCCCTTCCCTGCTCGACCAGCTCCTTTCCGCGTTCGAAATTAAAGAAGGGCAAGCCGCTCGGTGATAGCGAAATTAAATGTACCGGGATGCCCATTGCCCTTACCTCCTCAAGCTCTTGCTCCATCTGACGTGCAAGCATGAAGGAAATGGTTCGCCAAACTATGCCCATCATGTCCAGGTTCTCCTTGGGCTTGGATGTCTCATCCACACTCAGAGCGTAGATTTTCCTTGCTCCCCTTTCCACCGCTATCTTTAAAGGAAGGTTGCTCAGCGCGCCGCCATCCACAAAAAGCTCACCCTCACAGGGCCAGGGAGGGTAATAGGGAGGGATAGAGGAGCTACTGATCATGCCATCCAGGAGGGAATCCTCCGGTCTGTCTCCAAAAACTCGAAGGGAACCATCCGAGAACCTTACGGCTACAGTGTAAGCGGGGACTTTCAGGTCTCCAAAGGTTCCAACACCATCAGGAAGAAGGCCTTCTATAAACTGAAAAATGGGCCGGGAGTCGTAGAAAGATGGTTTGCGCTGGACCAGGCGCCTGACTACTACCAGGGAGTGGGCGAGGCCGATTTCCTCAGGCTTGATGGTGCTCCAAATACGAGAAAGTTGCCGCGCTTGAGCCGGTGTAGGGTCCAGGGCAAGGAAAACGGCGTTCAGGGCGCCAGCTGAAGTCCCCACGAGCAGGTCGGGGTAAATCCCGCGTTCCAGGAGGACCTCTAAGGCTCCCGCCTGCAGGGCGCCGTAGTTTCCTCCTCCGGAAAGCACGAAGGCGATTGCATCTTCACTTTTCATGTGCATCACCTCTCCTCAGACATTATACCTCCAACGCTTTAAACCCTAAGGCATTCCCTTTTAAAAATGTGAAAGGCTTATCGATAGCTCAAGAGCACAGGGAAGGGATAAGTCTCATAACAAATTCGAGGCCACAGCCCAATTTTCATATACCTATAGCTTTGTTCTGGTAAAAAGGCTCTTTAGAACAAGGATACTGGGAATGGGCGAGTTATTGAGAACGCTTCCATTAAAGGCATCATGTTCCCTCCTTAAATGGGCGGTAGATGTGTTAACCTATCTCTGACAAAAAACTTGCCAAATCAGAGCGATAAGGGAGGTTGAATAATGAGCCTGGAAAATCTCGTGGGTAGATGCGGACTGTACTGTGGGGCCTGTACCATCTACCGCGCCTACAAAGACCGTGGGAAACTTCTGGAAAACGTAGCGAAGTATAACAATTGCCACCCAGATAAAATTCATTGCCAGGGGTGTCAGACCGCCCTGTCTGAAGGATGGAGCTTCGAGAACGAGTGGGGAGCGAATTGCTCTTACCTCAGGTGTCTCGAGGCCAGAGGCCTGGAGTTCTGCTACCAGTGCCCGGAGTATTCTCAATGCCCGAAGTTCGATGAGCTCGCCCGTTCCGCTTTAAAGCACGGGGAAGACATCAGGGAAAATCTGGAACGGATAAAAGCTGGGGACACCAAAAATTGGCTTGCCGAGCAGGACAAAAAATGGCGCTGCCCATCCTGCGGAAATCCTGTACCCATAAGAATTAAAGAGTGTCACTGGTGCGGGGGAAAGATCAATCAGAATTATCCGGAATGAACCGCTCCTTTCAAAAAAATAGGGACTGTCCCTATTTTTTTCGGGGAAGGGCAAAGGGGAAGAAAAATTATTAAAATAGAGCAAAGTGACGTTGTTCGAAAGGAAGGCGCTATGGATTTAAAAATTTATGAGGAAACAATAAGCAAGGTTCAGTCCTACCTCGAGGAGAAGGGTCTCGGATTGCAATTCGTCTGTTCCCTGGACAACCTGGTCTATCTCACAGGGGTGCGTCCTCTGGCTTTGGAGCGCTTGACGCTCCTTTCATTAACCTGAACCGGGTGCCCCTCGGTCGGATAGAGATTGGAATAGAGATTGGGCCCACGCTCCCTAACCCTGAGTCAGGACGCCCTTTTAAGTCCGCTTCATAGCCAGAGAGGTAACGCCGGCGGCGATTTCCAGAACCCCTGCGATAATCAGCAGGATCAACCCTGCTCCGAACCCAGCCTGGACCCCCTGCTCAGTGAAAGACTTCACGGAATAATAGATCCCCTGATACTCTAAAGCCGGAGCATACATCACCAGAACCCACCAGATCACCGCGGCCACGATGTACATAATTCCGTTTCCAAAGTACCACAAGCGCTTCCCGGCACCTTTGCCCCGGCTAAGGACTCGAAACAGGGAAAGGAGCAACTCCACGAACCCCGCAAGGATCGTGACCATTGGGATCAGGTAGACCCACCAGGCGACCCCGCCTTCCTGAAGGATACGCAATGGGCTGAAGCCCTCCGAGGGATACCCTGAAAATCCCAGAGTGATCCAGGGAATGAAGAAAGCTATAATTATCAAAATATCGGCAATAAGCACAATTAAATCGGGAATGAAATTATAGGAGCGAGCCTGTGCGGGAGCAGCCGGAGAAACTTGCGCCTCCCCTACCCTTGCGCCACAGCTGGGGCAAAAATTGACCCCAGGGGGAATTTCCCTACCACAGTTCCTGCAGAACATGATTACCTCCTTAATCAGTTTAGGAAATTACCGCTTTTCTTTATTATTTTAACACCCTCCTGGTTAGACTTTTAAAGGAAAGCGCATTTTACCTGTCTATATTTTTCTCAGACCTCATTTGGCAGGGTCGCCCGAAAAGGATACCAAGGGGTAGAATAGGAAGGGAAAGACAAAGCGGAAAGGGGTTTTGTATGAGCCTGATTGGGAACATTCTCTGGATTTTGTTGGGAGGGCTGATCGTCTCCCTGGAGTACCTTGTGGGCGGATTAATTCTATGCTTCACGGTGGTGGGGATCCCGTTCGGCGTGCAATGTTTCAAATTGTCCTATCTCGGCCTGGTCCCTTTCGGCAAAGAGGTGGTAACGAGAGAAGTTGCCGCCAATCCCCTTTGGATTTTCATGAACATCCTCTGGCTGCTTTTTGGGGGAATCTGGATCGCCCTCACCCATCTCCTCTTCGCCCTGCTCTGCGCCATCACTATCATAGGGATCCCCTTTGCCCATCAACACATGAAGCTGGCGGGTTTGAGCCTGTCGCCTTTCGGGAAGGAGGTTCGTAAAAAATAGTAAAAAATAGGGACTGTCCCTATTTTTTTGAAGAAGGGCAAAGGGGAAGAAAAATTATTAAAATAGAGCAAAGTGACGTTGTTCGAAAGGAAGGCGCTATGGATTTAAAAATTTATGAGGAAACAATAAGCAAGGTTCAGTCCTACCTCGAGGAGAAGGGTCTCGGATTGCAATTCGTCTGTTCCCTGGACAACCTGGTCTATCTCACAGGGGTGCGTCCTCTGGCTTTGGAGCGGCTGACCCTCCTTTCCATCCCGCAGGAAGGGAAACCGCACCTGATCGTCCCCA
>Ga0315280_10003522_pt1 | contig 23956 bp, 23 predicted proteins | sample YL17G06_40_MG_FD_203697 | JGI IMG/M metagenome (GOLD analysis project Ga0315280, IMG submission 203697) | Sediment microbial communities from Yellowstone Lake, YNP, Wyoming, USA - YL17G06_40 | ecosystem: Environmental > Aquatic > Freshwater > Lake > Sediment | place: USA: Wyoming | collected... | reverse complement strand
AGTTCATGCAGTAGGACCCGACTTCCCTGAATAGCTCGAAGCCCGCCTCCCAAGCATCGTCGGCCAGCCCGTCGTCGCCGGACACAGGCGTCTCCGGGTCGTACCTGATACTGTGTTCCTTTGAGAGTCTGGAGGCGACGCTGAAGATCTTCATGTCGAAGTCCTTCGCCGCCGTCAGCTGGCCCGTGTTGCAGGCTCTGTCGAGGACCTCCCAGATGCTTGGGGCTGTCATCCTACCCGCTTCTCCCCGCGACGAGTTCCTTAGCGACCCTCACAGCCTCCGAGGCGTCCCGGCCGTATCCGTCCGCGCCTATCTCCTCCGCCCACCTCTCACTGACCGGCCCGCCACCGAGGAGTATCTTGAACCTGTCACGGATGCCCGTGACCTCGAGTGCCTCTATCAGGTCCTTCATGAAAGGCATCGTCGTCGTCATGAGCGAGGAGACCGCGATGATGTCCGCGTCCACCTCCTTCGCCTTCTCGATGAAGTCCATGCTCTTCGTGTTGCACCCCAGGTCGTGGACCTTGAACCCGTTCGCCCTGAGCATCGAGGCGACGATGCGCAGGCCGAGGTCGTGTATGTCGCCCTCGACCGTCCCGATCACCACGGTTCCGCGGCTGGTGGACTTGAGCTCCTCCTTCGGCACATGTTCCTCCAAGACCTTCACGGCGGCCTCCATCGCATCCGCGCCCAGGATGAGGTGAGGAAGGTACATCTCGCCGCGCTCAAATCTGTCCCCGATCTCCCTCAGACCCTTGGCGAGCCCCCCCTCGATCGCCTTAACGGGGTCGATCTTAAGGGCGACCGCCTCCCTCGCGGCGTCGACGGCTGCTACCGAGTCGAAGTTCAGAATGGCTTCGGACATTTTTCGTAAAATTTCCTCTTCCTTTGTCAAGAAACATCCACTAGGTTTAGGGTAAATGATATGATATTTAATAATTCACAGGCTTCTCTCCAAGCTGCAGTTTTATCTGCCTTAAACGGTTCTTCATCCTCTCTGCGTACTGATTTAAGATTGGATACCCGCATTTATGTGGGAAACATGTTAAGCCTCGTCGAGATCGCCGACCGGATGCGGAAAGGCCCCATGATGACCGCCAAGGAATGGGATGTCGCACTTTTCAGGAAGATGTCGGAGCTTGCGAAGGAGTTCGATCTAAAATGCCCTAACGAGCCTTCGAACTGGATCAACACAGACGACAGCCTCGCCGACGCCGCCTGGCAGGCGGCCGTCAAGTTCGTCGTCGAGATGGGCTGCCTATGCCTCGACCGGGAGAGGGTGGTCAAGTTCACGGAGGAGGAGGTCAGGGAGGCCGTACGTTCGATGCAGAGGGAGGTGGTGATGGGCGAGGGGAAGGACGCAAGGGTGTGGAGGCAGCACAGGGTCGAGGGCACAGAGCCCCTCAACGTCGCCCCAGGCCACCACGCGCCGTTCACTGAGGACCTGGCGAACACGGTCGTCCAGAACTTCGCCACGATCCCCCGCCTCGACTTCCTAGAGGGCTTCAACTTCCCCCTCATAGACGGCTACGAGATCTACGGCACTCCGCTGGAGGCCTACGCCTCGAAGCGGCAGGTGGCGTGGCTGAGGGAGGGAATCAGAAAGGCTGGGCGACCCGGCGCCGCCATAGTCTATTACCCCATCAGCACAGCCGCCTCATCGTTCCTCGCGACCATCGACCCCGTCGCGGGGCTGAGGCCGACGGACGGAGTTCTGCTCTCGGTGTTACCAGACGTCAAGGTGCAGTACGACCTGATGACGGCGGCGCTAGTCCTCCAGAGCCACGGGTACTTCGGCATCAGCGGCAGCTTCGGCATTGTCGGCGGCTTCGCCGGCGGCCCCGAGGGCGCCATAATCGAGGGTCTTGCGAAGACGATAATCGCGTGGATGGTCTACAGGGACAACCTCTACTACAACGGCGTAGAGCATTTCTCCCACATAAGCGGGGTCAAACGCTGCATGTTCCCCATCAGCTTCGCACGGTCAGTCGTCTATCAGGCGACCATCCGGAACAGCAACGGTATCCCGATGCAGTGGCCCATCCCAGTCTCGGAGCTCTGCACTGAGAGCCACCTCGAGGAGCTGATCCTGCGGAGCGTCGAGGCGACGGTCAACGGCGCCAACCTGTACGTCCCAAGGGTCAGCAGGAGCAGGATGAACGGCGGGCAGACGCCGGCTGACGCCGAGCTGATGATTGAGGCCTCCGACGCAGCCATCAGGACCCGGGTCAAGCGGAGCGAGGTGTACTCGATGTTCAAGCCCGTCATCACGAAGCTCATGGCGAACCCCACCCCTGAGCCAGGCAAGTTGATCACGGAGTGCTACGACCTCCAGCGGCATAAGCCAAGCCCGGAGTATAAGGAACTCATTACGAGGGTCAAGAACGAGTTCAGGGACTGCGGGCTCCAATGGGAGTAAACGCAGGCTTTCTCCACCGTTCCCTTAGATTGATCATAGATAGCCAACCAGAGCAAGGATACACAAAAATCGAATTTACGAGACAATAAAAAAACGTATACTAAATTATGTGCATCCCTATCCCCACACCTCTCGACGAACCTTGGCCTCAACAGACTCTACCATATGACGGGAAAACGAGGAGCCCTAGGCCTGTCGCGTAGAGTCCTTCTTCTGGCTCAACTGGCGCCTCGTATCCTCTCCCGGCTTTATCAGCTCCTTCACCAAGTCGTACAGCCTGCTGTAGATGTGGCAGTTCTTCGAGTGGAAGATGAGCTTCCCCGTGGTGTAGTCGGTGCCGGCGCGGGCGTTTATCTCGCCGACCAGTGCCTCGTTGAATATCTGTATGCCCGCGACGTTGGCCGGTAACCCCGCGAATGCGTCCCACGACCTGAAGTAGCAGGTCAGGTGCATCTTACCGTCGACGAGCTCTGTGTCCATCACCGTCAGGCATGGGGGCTCGTGCTTCATACCGTCCAGGGTCTTGAGTATATCCTGAGGCAGCCTTATGACCATCGTCAGCTGCCTGTCGTTCGGCTCCTCCACGTACCTGTTTATGAGGAGCTCAAGCTGATCCACGGGCTCCCTGAGCCTGCTCCCGTAGGTGTAGGTCTCCCCCTCCTCCTTGACGCCGGCCCAAAGGTACTGGAGGGCGTAGGAGTTGACGTACTTCATGTCGCACGGCGCCTTCTCCGCGACGAGGGGCCTGCTCTCAGGGTTGACGATCTCGATGCTCAGGTTCAGCTTCTTGGTGACCGTGATCTCCGAGCCGTAGCCGACCCGGAACTCGTCCCCGTTCCTCCATATCTCCTCAAGGGTCCTGTACCAGGCATCAGGGATGTCGAAGGCTCTGATAAAAGCGTACCTCATCCTTCACCCCTCCTAGACTCCAAAGTTATAGCAGGTGAACTCAGCATATTATATTCTTGCGATCGCAATTTAACGGTGATCTCATTTAGAGGGAGATAGCAGGGTCTTCCTTAGCCCAAGTAAGATTGATGTTGCTATCAAGCCGAGCATCAGAGACAATGGCTCGCTACAACTTGACGGTCCCGACGTTGTCGTGGATCGTTATCTCGGTCCCGTATGGTTTAGAGAGGTCCTTGACGATGTCCAGAATCTGCTCGCCTAGCTCACCCTCCGCCATCATGGGGCGGCCGCGCTGGCTCCTGGGTTTGCCTTGGCCGAGCTCGACGGGGTAGAGCTTCAGCTCCCTGAGCCTCTCCCCCTCGAACTCCATCCTAGGGATAACGCTTCTCCAGTACTTTTCGTCCTCGGTGAACCACTTGTGTACCGGGTATCCTGGGCGAGGCGGAGCTTTCTGCCGCGCATCGTAGACGTCTGATACTGCGCCCGAGTACGGGTCTAACTTGTAGCGCTCGTAGAAGTCGGAGGGCATCTTGTAGACGGTCTCGTTCTGGAAGATGAAGTTGCCGAGGCCGTAGAATATGGGCCTCCCTTCCCTGATCTCGATCCCCCTCATGGCGTGGTGGCCGTGGCCGATGAAGCAGTGGGCGCCGGCGTCGATGCAGACTCTGGCGAACGTCTCGACGAACTCCGCCGGCCTCTCGTCGTTGCCCGGCCTCCCCTCGTGGGCGTGGAGGGTCATCAGCACCCAGTCCGCCTGCCTCGCGGCGTCCCTTATCGAGGCGAGGTTACCCTCCATGTCGCCCTTGTTGGGCCTGGTGTGCGGCCCCGGCTTGTCCCCCACGACGAATTTATTCGTTAAGAAGTGGTACGAGTCGGGCTCCTGATGCACCTCCGGGAGGCTCAGCTCGTTCTCCACCTGTCTGAGCTTCGATAGGGTCTCCTCCTTTGCCTCGAACCAGGTCTCGTACCTGAGTGGGTTCAGCCCCGGCCTTCCCCTCATGTCTCTCCTTGCTTCTCCGGCGCGTCCGAAGCCCGCGAAGCTGCTGCACGCGGAGATCAGCGCCACCCTTCCTCTGCCGGTCTCGAGGTACGCAGGCGCCCTCGCCTCTGCGAGGTTCCTCCCGGTGCCGGCGTATGGAACACCAGACGCCTCGAGGTGATTAATGGTGCTGAAGAGGCCGCCGTACATGTAGTCCATGCTGTGGTTGTTGGCCGTGCTGAAGATGTCGAAGCCCATCCAGAGAAGCTCGTCCAGCATGCTCGGGGGCGCCCTCGTGTAAGTGCCGCCGCTCTCGGCGGCCGGGTAGCAGTCCTCCTCGTAGTCGTGGAGGTTCATCTCAAGGTTCGTGAAGGCGACGTCCGCCTTGCGGATGATCTTGAGCATCTTGGTGAAACCCGGTTCATCGTGGATGGACTGCCTCATGGTGATGAACGAGTCGCCCGTGGCGACCAGACTTAACTCCTTCAAATCAGGATCAGTAGACCATTCCGTCAAGTGTATAATAAAGCAAGCACTCCGATCAGCGGCGAGAATTGAAGGGGTGCCCAGCTCTCTATTTTCCGAGCTTCTTCTGCATAATATCGTAGGATATGCCCGCCGCCGTAGCTATGTATTCGCGGCACACCGTCGCCCATAGCTCTCGCTCCCTGTAAGCCCTGTAGTCTTCCTCCCTCGAAATGTCAAGGCCGAGAAGGTCTCCACATCTGACGTGGCCGTACTTCTCCCTGAACCCGTCGACAAGTTTTCGGGAGTACCAGTACGGCTTAGGCTCCTGGCCGAGCCCGGGCTTAGACCTGCCAAAACACAGCCCGAGTCCAAGCACCCCTCCCGAGACGGCGCCACAGACCTCCCCTGAGCGGCCTATCCCGGCACCGAAGCCGGTCGCAACCCTCGGAACGAGCTCGCTGGAGACTTCAAGGCAGTCACCAAGGGCCATTAGAACAGACTCAGAGCAGAGGAACCCCTTCTCGGCGTAGCTCACGGCCCTGCGAACGGTCTCCTCCCTGGATAACATCTCGAAACCTCGATAGAGGCTAAGCCTCCGGGAAATTAAAAACAACCGGGTTGAGAGAGCAACCATGATTAGCAGAGCCCTCATCCGGATAGGAAAGTTTGTTTATTAGCCCGGGCTTCGATGAAGCTACAGATGTCCCCTAACATTGTACCCATCGAGGAATTCTTCAGATCGCTTAGGGAGAAGTGGGCTGGCGTGGAGATACCGGAGTATAAATTCAGGGGGTTCTACTCTCTTGAGGAGAAAATATTCTTCGACTGCGTCAAGGGGGATCAGGCCAGCTGCCTCTCGGAGGTCATGAGAAACGAGGGGTTTCCGAGGTTCGTTGCCTTCATACTCGCCAGGTGGGAGGATGGAGCGCTCAAGGTCCTAGACGTTAGCTTCGCCAACCTCGGGAGGGAGACCCTTGAACGCTTCACCGACCGTTATCCACGCCAGCTCATGCCGGCTAACGCCATGGCGCTCCAGCTCAGCGGTGGAGAGTATCTTGAGTACCTCGGCGCCAGCTACGAGGAATGACGGAAGGCAGAAAAGGGATCGGCTAGAGGTACTCCCTGATCTTCATCAGGGCCAACACGAAGTCAACAGACTCTATGCCGGGGATCTGCGCTCCTGAGGAGCGGTAAAAGTCCTTGACTATCGGGGTTAGACTCTCCTCACCGAGCCTCGCACCCACGAGCTTTCGTTCAAGGAGGGAGATCGATTCCTTCGGCACGGCGAAGAAGTCGCCGGTGAGCCTCAGGTCGAGGATCACATCCCCCTTCACCTCGGCCCTGACCCTTATCATCTTCCTCGCCTTGTGGTCGACCTCCACGACCTTGACGTCGCCCGCTATCTTGACGGCCCTCCCCGGCCTCCTCGACGAGTAGGGCGCCTCCATGTAGAGCCACTCCCTGCTCGTGTGACGTGGCCTGGTCTCGTTGTTGAAGATGCGCCACTCCTCCTCGGTCGGCTGGGATCTCGTTAGCTTCACCCCGAGGAGCTCCTGGAAAGTGGCCGCGTAGACCTCCCTCACCCTCTCACCGGTCGGCGCGGTGGGCAGCTCACGCCTCAGGGTTGTGACCCAGTCCCTCATACTCTTCGCCATCTTGTCCCTGAACTTCTCGTCTGGGACCCTGAGGACGCGGGCCATCTGGTCGTAGTTCATGTCGAGGATGACGTTCCCCACGAGCACGGTTGTGGAGCCCTGTAGGCCGGCGCCGTTTCCCGAGATCTTCTTTCCCCCGGCGACGACGTCGTTGAGTGGCTTGAACTCGGCGGATAAGCCGAGCCTCCTGTATGTCTCGACCGTGACGGAGAGGAGCCTCTCGAACATCGCGTCGATGTCTTTCGGCACCACCGTGCTGCCCTTGGCTACTATCTGGTAGAAGACCTGGTCGTTGTCGAGGTAGGTGGCTCCTCCGCCCTGGCTCCTCCTTATGATCGGGAGGCCTCTCTCCTCACAATACTGGAGGTCGACCTCCTTCTCGATGTCCTGGTGGTAGCCGACGCAGACGTATGGTGAGCCGGGCTGGAGCATGATCAGCGTGTTGGGGCTGATCCCTCTGTCGACTGCCTCGGCGACCGCCTCATAAAAAGTCTGGGCTACCAGGGACTCCGGGGCTCCTAGGTCGATGAAGCGCCAGTTCTCTATAGATGTCCCTGCCTGCTACTTCCCTATCCTGGCCTTCTCTGCCGCCAGCCACGCCTTCAGCTGCTCGGTGTCGGTGCCCTTGATGAGCTGTGGAAGCTCGCCCTTCAGGTTCTCGGGCTTGATGACCGCCACCCAGCCTTGACCGTAGGGGTCCTTGTTGATGAGCGTCGGGTTCTTCAGGACCTCCTCGTTCAGTTCCTTGATCTCGCCTGTGACAGGGACCTTAAGGGGACCCACCCATTTGCCGCTCTCGATGGTTCCAAGGGTCTTCCCGAACTGGACGGGGCTACCCGCCTTCTTCGTCTTTATGCTCACAAGCTTGCTCGCGGCGTTCTGCGCCCAGTCGTTGTAGCCGACCCTGACAAGGTCTCCCTCGACCTTCACCCACATGTGCTCCCTGTGGTAGTAGAGATCTTCAGGGAAGTCGTTTCCCTCAATCTTGACCAATTTTAATCACCTAGAGGATCGCCTTCACCCTTCTTATATTTATCACCTCAAGATAGTTAGCTAACCCCCAAGTATCGTACACATTTATTTGAGGTTAGGCCTCTACTCACCAAGCCATAGAAGCTGAAGTAAGCGAAAAATGACTTCAAAAGTCATAAAAAATCGAATTCGATTTTGGGATCTAAATGGACGAACCTACTGATTGATCGTGCTCGTACACGCCGTGCGTGTGAGAATAAACTCCCTCTTTTTAAAAGATAAAAAAATCTATTGAATGTCGATCTTTGATAATAAAGGTGTCATATCCGATCTCCGTATATCTAAACCAAGCTCCTTCGGCTTCAACCCCATGGAGAGGCCGAGGAGATCGACATAGTGCATCACGGGCATTTTATAATCTGTCCCTTTTTCCCTCTTTAATCGGATCTGTCCCATTTCTAGCTGCATTATGCAGAAAGGGCATGTGGTGATAATACAATCGGCGCCTTGTTTACCGGCACTATTTAATATCATCTCAGCCAACAAGAGACTCGCTTTGTCAGATAATTCACCAAAGAATGAGCCACAACCTACGCAGCAGCTTGTTTTCTCGTAATAGTCCACGCTTTCAGCTCCTGTCACCTTTATGAGGCTGTCGAGATTCCTAGGAAATTCTGGGTCGTCGAACTTCAAATAGCGGCCTGGGAGGAAGATGTGGCATCCATAGAATGGTGCTGCTTTAATGTCTTTGAGGGGGGTGCGGATCATGCTTTCAAGCCTTTTTAAGGTGTAATCTGTGTATAGTGCCGTGACTACATGTTCCACCCTTACACCACTCTTATACTCCCTGCCCACCTCGCCTAGAATCTCGTTCACATCTTGTTTGAGGCTCTTATCTGTGTCAAGAAGGTATTTTGCTCTCGAGAGGTTACCGAAGCAACTGGAGCAGAGTGTTAAGATAGGTAAATCTGCCTCGTTTGCGATGCAGAGGTTTCTAGCAGTTAGGGCTAGTCCCCTCTTGTAGTCGAAGCTATGAACTAGGCAGGCGGGCATGCAGCAGTTGAAATCGGCAACGGACCTCAGCTCGATGCCAAGCGTTTTGAACACTTTCCTCATTGATATCTCATAACCGAGCTCCCTTACTGAGGCAACGCATCCCGGATAGAGGGCATACTCGAGCGTCAACTACTAACCCTCCTAATCAACTCTTCCCCCATTATCTTCCTCTGCTCCTCCAGGGCCTTTTCTGAGATCGTTGTCCCAATGGGAGGCAGCCCATAATCTTCTCGCCAATCGTCGAAATCTTCAAAAACGGGGACCGATCTACCCGATCTGATAATTTCCTGGAAAATCTTCTTTGGATTACTTGGAATGTACCCCTTTTCCACAGCGAAATTTCTAGTAAGAAGAAAGATCTCAGTTGGCTGTATTCCTTGAGGGCATCTCTCGGTACATCTATAGCACCAAGCGCAGAGCCAAAATTCTTCCTTCTTTATAACATCATCTAGTTGAAAAACTACCCTTTGAAGCAGAATCCGTGGGTTGTATATCTCAGGGATGGCCCTCGTTAAGGGGCAGCTCGCTGTGCACATACCGCAGTTTTCGCAATAAGTAAGTTTTTTCTCATCTATCAATCGCTCTAGGAGTTCTTTCGAAGTTGCCATTCCACCTCATCCCGATTCGAAAATGTTTTTTTATTTTTACTTTTAGCTACTCTCATACGAGTATATATGGTTTCAATATTATAAGAAATACAATCTTTAAAAGGTTTAATATTTTCGCATGCGCGAATTGCTTTTTTGCGCGCGAGAATTCTTTCAATCAGTGGGTAATATTTAAATCCACCAATAAAAAGTTAAGAGGAGTCATGAGAAGGGCATGAGAGTTGTATAAAAACGTCACTTTTTCACATTTATGCTATACCTCCAACAAAGAAATGGAAACGGGGACCTAGTTTGAGCGAGGCTAAAAGACAGCAGGAAGAATTCATCTCGATGCTGCTCCAGAGGGCAGTGAGCGAAACGGCTGAGGTATGCGACCAGTGCGGCAAATGCTCTTCGTCGTGCCCCGTCTCGAAATACATAGAGGGGTTCAACCCCCGTCAGCTCATCGCCAAGGTCTCCCTCGAGAAGCTGCCGGAGCTTCTAGTGTCGGAGTTCCTGTGGATGTGCACCTCATGCCTGAAGTGCAAAGAGAGGTGCCCCGAGAACATCTCGCCATACGACGTAATACTCATACTCAGGACGCTGGCGTACAGGGCAGGATACGATCACCCCTCCGGGTACGACGACTTCATCAAGGCGGTGACAGGGAGCGGGCTGGCGGGCGAGCCTCAGAAGGTACGCTCTAGGAAGGGCGGACGCTGCGACAGAGAATCCTTGGGGCTTCCGCCAGCCGGGAGGCCTAAGGACATGAAAGTGTTCCACGACGTATTGAAGAGACTGTCCTAGGAGTGTTTGGCATGAAGTACGCGCTTTTCCTAGGATGCACTGTTCAGGCTGATCAGTTCGGATACGAGGCGTCGGCCCGGGAGGTTCTGCCGAGGCTCGGCGTCGAACTGGTGGACATGGAGGGGTCCAGCTGTTGCGGCTTTCCAGCCTTCAGCAGCATATACCCTTCGGCCTGGTTCTACCTCTCCGCGAGGAACATGGCAATCGCGGAATCCATGGGGCTCGACCTGCTACCGCTCTGCAACGGGTGCCACCTATCCTTCGTGGAGACCAGGCACCACCTGGAGGTCAACCCGGGGCTCAAGAAATCCATCAACGAGGATCTGAGAAGGGAAGGATTGACGTACACGGGCGACGTGAAAATAGCCCACATTCTCGAGGTTCTCCACGACGTCGTGGGCGTGGAAAAGATCGGGGAAAGTGTGAAGAGGCCCATAGGGGGGCTGAAGTTCGCTACTCACCCAGGATGCCACGCGATAAGGTCCGGCGGCCTCGACCACACGGACGACCCTGAGAACCCCCAGAAGCTCGACGACCTGATGAGGGCGCTGGGTGCCGACGTTATGGACTACCCAGAAAAGACCGACTGCTGCGGCTCGTCCCTGGCTATCGCATCGGGGAAGACGACCCTGATGATAGCCGGGGAGAAGCTTCAGTCGGTCAAGAAGCTCGGCTTCGACGGCTTGGTGACCGTCTGCCCCTTCTGCTTCAAGGTCTTCGACAACAGGCAGAGGGCCATTCAAGCGGCTATGGGTGACAGGTCACTGAATGTACCCGTGTTCTACTATACTCAGCTCCTAGGCCTCGCGATGGGGCTGGAACCCGAGAAGCTCGGATTGGAACTCAACCTCAGCCCGATAGACCCCATACTCGAGAAGATTTTGGAGGGATAAATCGCAGATGGATGAGAATGTCTTGGTCATAGGGGGAGGCGTGGCGGGTATACAGGCCTCCCTCGACTTAGCGAACAGAGGGATCAATGTAGACCTCGTCGAGAAGGCGCCGTACATCGGAGGGGTGATGGCTCAGCTAGACAAGACCTTCCCAACTATGAACTGCTGCATCTGCATCCTCGAGCCGAAGATGATCGAGTGCTACAGGCACCCGAAGATTACGGTGCACACACTCTCCGAGGTCACAGAGGTGGAGGGCTCGAAGGGCAACTTCAAGGTCCAAATAATAGAGAGGCCGAGGTTTGTGGACATATCCAGTTGCACTAGGTGCGGTGCCTGCATCGAGAAGTGCCCTGTAACTGTGCCTGACGAGTTTCAAGCCGGATTCGAGTCCAGGAAGGCGATCTACATACCTTTCCCCCAGGCTGTACCCTATGCGCCATCAATAGACAAAGGATCCTGCCTCCATTTCGGTGGCGGCGGCTGTATAGTTTGCGAGGAGGCTTGTCCAACGGCGGCGATAAAATACGAGCAGGATCCGAGGACTGTATCCCTGAACGTCTCCTCCATTATCGTAGCGACAGGTTTTGAACAGTACGACCCGAAGGAGATGGGGGAGTATGGTTACAAGAGATACGATAATGTCATCACCCCGCTCGAATTCGAGCGGCTTGTGTCCCCCTATGGGCCGACTGGGGGCGAGTTGACGCGCCCCTCTGACGGCAAGATCGCAAAGAGGATAGCATTCGTCCAATGCGTAGGTTCGAGGAGTCATAGAGAGGGGGTCGGCGTCCCCTACTGCTCGGGAATATGCTGCATGTACGCCGCTAAAGAGGCCGTCACCATCAAGGAGAAATACCCGGACTCAGAGGTCACAATCTTCTACATCGACATTAAGGCGTTTAGCAGAGACTTCCAGAACCTAATCAATAAAGCCCGCGACGAGATGGGCGTCGAATACATCAGAGGCAAACCCGGAGAGATAAGAGAGAACCCGTTGACAAAGGACCTGTACATCTGGTACGAGGACACCGACACCGGCGAGATAGGCAGGAAGGAGGTGGACTTGGCGATTCTGTCAGCTGCCCTGCTTCCGAGGAACGAGAATACGAGGCTCGCTCAGGTCTTAGGCGTCGATCTCGATGAGTTCGGCTTCTTTAAGGTCGAAGATCCGTTCCTCAGCTCCCTTGAAACCACTAGAGACGGGATCTATGTCTGTGGTTGTTGCCACGGGCCCAGAGATATATCCAACTCGGTGGTCGAGGCGAGCGCCGCAGCTATGAAAGCCACCACGGGTATCCGATTGACAGCTGAGGGATCAGGGGGATGAATATGTCGGCAGAATCTTCTTCTCCACGAGTTGGCGTGTTCGTGTGTCGCTGCGGGGTCGACATCGGCGACGTCATCGATGTCCCCGCGTTGGTCGAATACGCAAAAAAGGTTCAGGGGGTGGCCTATGCAACCGAAGACTCGTTCGCCTGCTCAACTTCAGGGCTGGAAAAAATCGAGGATGCCATCAAACGACATAACTTGGAGAGGCTCGTAGTGGCGGCCTGCACCCCCAGGACCCACGAGGCCATATTCCAGTCGGCATGCGAGAGGTCAGGCCTGAACAAGTATCTTGTCGAGATGGCGAACATCAGGGAGCAGTGCAGTTGGGTCCACAGGGACGACTCTCAGGCGGCGACCGAGAAGGCGAAGGACCTCGTCAGGATGGCGGTAGCCAAGGCACGTCTCCTCCAGCCCTGGAAAGAACCCGAGATAAAGGTAAACCCCAACATCCTCGTCGTAGGGGGCGGTGTCTCGGGACTATCATCGGCTCTCTCCTTGGCGGATCTCGGCTTCAAAATATACCTGGTCGAGAAGGAAGCTGAGCTCGGGGGGATGCTTAAGAGTCTGCACAAGTTGTCACCCACGATGCGGGATAGCTCAGAGAGCTTGGAGAGCATGCTCAGGTTGGTCGAGCAAAACCCGAACATCGAGATTCACACATCCTCGAGGGTCAAATCCGTGGAGGGAGCCATCAGTAACTTCGAAGTCGAAATCGAGTCAGACGGGAAAGTCGTGGAAAGGTTCAATGTCGGGAGGATAATCGTCGCTATAGGGGCTGAAATACTCAAGCCCCATGGCTTGTACGGCTACGGCCACGACAAGAGGATCATAACACAGCTCGACTTGGAGGAGAAGCTCAAGAACAACGACTTGAAGGGGGTCGGCACCGTCGTCATGATACAGTGCGCCGGCTCAAGGAACGATGAGAGGCCCTACTGCTCCAGGATATGCTGCAACACGGCCCTCAAGAACGCCCAGATCCTCAGGGAGCTGAGCCCGGATATAGACGTGTACATCATCTACAAGGACCTAATAACCTACGGCGTCGAGTCCTCGGCACTAGAATTGAACACTAAGAGGAGGGGAGTGAAGTTGATCAGGTATAGGGACGAGAGCCCTCCTGAGGTCGCCATAGAGGACGGCAGCGTCGTCGTCAAGGTCTTCAGCCCCACGATAAACGAGGAGATGACCTTCAGGGCGGATCTCGTCGTGCTGTCAACCCCTCTCGTGCCGAGGGGGGAAGCCTCGGAGCTCGCCAAGATGCTGAAGCTCCCTCAGGATCCCTTTGGATTCTTCAAGGAAGCCCATCAGCTGAGCCCCCTCGACTTCGCCACGGAGGGGGTCTATGTCTGCGGGACAGCCCGCGCGCCCAAAGATGCTGTTGAGAGCATATCCGAGGGGCTGGGCGTGGGCTCGAAGGCAGCGGAGTATAAATTCAGCCGTATAAGGGGCAGAGGGGCCGCCTTCGCGGAGATAAACGAAAAGAAGTGCAGCGGATGCGGCATCTGCATTGAGCTCTGCCCATACAACGCCATCAGGAAGGACGAAATAGGGATTTCGAGGACCGACAGCGCCCTCTGCGGCGGCTGCGGCGTCTGCGCCGCCAGTTGCCCAGAACGGGCCATAACAATACACCACTTCACCGACGATCAGTTGGAGGCGCAGCTCCTCGCCGCCATCGACAGGAGGCCCCGCAAATGACTGGATACGAGCCCCGTTTAATCGGTTTCCTCTGCAATTGCTGCGGATACGCCGTCGCCGACCTGGCTGGGATCAGCAGGATACAGTACCCCCCCAACATCCGATTCCTGCGGCTCATGTGCTGCAGGCGCCTCGATCCCTCACTCGTGCTCGGGATTCTATCGGAGGGCATCGACGGCGTGATGATCACGACCTGCTCACTCGGCGGATGCAATTTCATAAAAAATCACGAGCAAGTCGAGAAGAAGTTCCTTTTCATGAAGAGGCTACTGGAGAAAGCCGGCTTCGAATCAGAAAGGGTGACCCTCGAGTACTTGTTCGCCTCGGAGGGCAGGAAGTTCGCCGACCAAGTGGATAGCTTCATAGAGAGGGTCAGGGGGCTCGGCCCCTCACCCCTTTCAGGCGACTCGCCGGACCAGGACCTACTGCTCAACATCAGGGCCGCCAAGGCGGTGGCTGAGAACTACAGGATGAGGGCCCTCGTGGGGAAGGAGGAGAAGCTCGTTAAGGAGGGCAACGTATACGGTGAGCCGGTCACGCAGGAGGAGCTCGACACGGTGATGGACGACGCCGTAGAGAATGAGTACGTCCACCAGAAGATACGTCTCACCCTCCTCGAGGAACCCGCGTCTGTTAAGAAGCTCTCCGAGAAACTGGGCATCGATTCGAAGAAGGTACTCGAGCACATAGTCGCCATGCGTCAATTGGGCTGGGTGGATGTCAAGGAGATACTTGGCAGCTCACCCATCTACACGGCGCTGGAGGTGCCTGAATGAAGAAAGTCGGAGCAGTGATGGTCGTCGGCGGGGGCATAGCCGGCATACAGGCCAGCTTGGACCTGGCGGACTCCGGATTCAAGGTCTACATACTGGAGAAGGAGCCGAGCATCGGAGGCGTCATGACCCAGCTAGATAAGACCTTCCCGACAAACGACTGCGCCATGTGCATACTGGCACCGAAGCTCGTAGGCGCCGGCAGGCACCCGAACATCCAGCTCATAACCTACTCCGAGCTGATGAGTCTGAAAGGCGAAGAGGGCGACTTCACGGCAACAATACTGAAGAAGGCCCGGCGCGTCGACCCGACCAAGTGCACGGGCTGCGGCGACTGCGCCGCGAAGTGCCCCGCCTCAGCGATAGACGAGTACAACGCGAACCTCAACGAGAGGAAGGGAGTCTACATCAGGTTCAGCCAAGCCGTGCCACTAGTCTACACCATCGACAAGGAGAAGTGTCTCGGCTGCGGCATCTGCAGCGAGGTCTGTAAAGCCCACGCTATCGACTACGAGGAGAAGGACGAGGAGGTCAAGCTAAACGTAGGAAGTGTCGTCCTCGCGCCGGGATTCGAGGCCTTCGACCCACGCGTGATCACCGAGTACGGGTATGGCAGATACGCTAACGTCGTCACGAGCGTAGAGTTCGAACGTATCCTCAGCGCAACCGGCCCCTATAGGGGAACCGTGCTCAGGCCCAGCGACGGCGACCTCCCCAAGAGGGTCGCCTTCGTTCAATGCGTCGGCTCAAGGGACGAGCGCGTCGGCAACCCGTACTGTAGCGGAGTCTGCTGCATGTACGGTATCAAGGAGGCTGTCATCGCCCAGGAGCACAACCCAGGGCTTGAAGCCACCGTATTTTTCATGGACATCCGCGCCTTCGGCAAGGAGTTCGATGACTATTATTCCCGGGCCCAGCACGAGCACGGCGTCAAGTTCATCAGGAGCAGGGTGAGCCACACTCAGGAGGACCCGGAGACCAGAGACCTCGAGGTCACCTACGAGGATGACGGCGAGGTAAAGACGGAGAAGTATAACATGGTCGTCCTCTCAGTTGGCATGGGCCCGCCGAAGGACGCGAAGCAGCTAGCCAAGGCCCTTGACATCGAGCTCAACCATTACGGCTTCTGCAAGACAGGCTTCTTCACGCCCCTCGAGACGACTCGAGCAGGAGTCTACGTATGCGGGGCATTCTCGTCGCCCAAGGACATACCGGACAGTGTAGCCCAGGCCAGCGGAGCCGCCGCGAAGGCCGCGAAGCAGATAGCCCCGGTCAGGGGTACTCAGGTCAAACCAGTCGAGTACCCGGCCGAGAAGGACGTATCGGCCGAGGAGCCACGAGTCGGAGTATTCGTGTGCCACTGCGGCGTGAACATCGGCGGCTACGTCGATGTCCCCGACGTAGTCGAGTACGCTAAGACCCTGCCAGGCGTCGTATACGCGGAGAGAAACCTCTACACCTGCAGCCAGGACACTCAGGCGAAGATCAAGAACACGATCCTCGAGAAAAATCTCAACAGAGTCGTGGTGGCGAGCTGCACGCCGAGGACCCACGAGCCGTTGTTCCGCGCCACCCTCCAGGAGGCGGGGCTCAACCCATACCTCTTCGAGATGGCTAACATCCGAGACCAATGCAGCTGGGTCCACATGCACGAGCATGAGGCGGCGACCCAGAAATCCAAAGATCTAGTCAGGATGGCCGTCGCAAAGGCGCGGCTCCTCAAGCCGCTGGCGAAGCCGAAGATACAGGTGACTCCAGCCGCCCTCGTCGTCGGAGGAGGCCTCTCAGGCATCACCGCCGCGCTGGAGATCGCGGACCAGGGATACGAGGTTCACCTCGTCGAGAAGGAGGGCGAGCTCGGCGGCAACCTTAGGAAGATCAAGTACGTTCCATCGGGCGAGGACCCTGCGAAGGAACTCGCCAAGCTTGTCAAAAGGGTCAAGAAGCACCCTAAGATCAGGGTCCACCTCGGTACCCAGGTCGCGGACGTCAATGGCTACGTTGGCAACTTCGAGACAACCCTCGTCAGCCAGACGAGTGAGGAGACGGTCAAACACGGGGCCGTCATAGTGGCTGTCGGAGGCGTCGAGTACAAGCCTAAGGAGTACCTTTACGGCGCGGACAACAGGGTGATGACCCAGTTCGAGCTTGAGGAGAAGCTCGCCGAAGGATATAGGCCGAAGACGGTTGTTATGATCCAGTGTGTCGGCAGCAGGAACGAGGAGCACCCGAACTGCTCGAGGGTCTGTTGCACTGGCGCGGTGAACAATGCGCTCAAGGTTAAGGAGCTGAGCCCGGGCTCAGATGTCTATATCCTCTACAAGGACATGAGGACCTACGGCTTCAAGGAGGACTACTACAGGAAGGCCGCGGACAACGGCGTCCTCTTCATCAGGTACGATGACGAGCACAAGCCCCAGGTGACCAACGAAGGCGGCTTAAGGGTCAAGGTAATCGACCCCGTCCTCAAGGAGAACGTGGTCATCGAGCCAGACGCCCTCGTGCTGAGCGCAGGCGTTATGCCGTCCCCGGACAACAGGAAGCTCGCCGGGATGCTGAAGGTTCCGATAAGCAAGGATGGCTTCTTCCTCGAGGCCCACATGAAGCTCAGGCCCCTAGACTTCGCCACGGATGGCGTCTTCCTCTGCGGCCTGGCTCACGGCCCCAAGATGATAGACGAGTGTATAAGCCAGGCGAGCGGCGCAGCGGCGCGGGCCCTTACGCTCATCTCCCAGCCGAGCATAGAGGTCGAGGGAGCCATCGCCAGCGTCGACGAGGACGTCTGCTCAGGCTGCCGGATGTGCGAGGGTGTCTGCGAGTTCAAGGCAATAGAGATGAAGGAGGAGGACGGACGCGTCCACAGCCACGTCATCCCAGAGGTCTGCAAGGGATGCGGAGTATGCGCAGCGACCTGCCCGTCAGGAGCCATAACAGTCGGCCACTTCACGGACACCGAGATACTCAGCCAGGTCAGGGCCGCCCTAGAGGAGGTGAAGGCGTGACCGATTTTGAGCCAAAGATCATCGGCTTCCTCTGCAACTGGTGCAGCTACGCGGGTGCCGACCTCGCCGGCGTCAGCAGGTTCCAGTACCCGCCCAACCTCAGGGTGATCAGGGTGATGTGCAGCGGCCGAGTCCACCCGAGCTACATTTTAGAGGCCTTCAGGAACGGCGCAGACGGCGTCCTCGTTGCAGGCTGCCACACGCCCAACGACTGCCACTACATCTCGGGCAACTTCAAGGCCGAGAGGCGCGTCGCGATGCTCAAGAAGCTGATGACCCAGCTCGGACTGGAGCCTGAGCGGCTCAGGCTGGAGTGGATCAGCGCCGCGGAGGGCGAGAAGTTCGCCCACGTCATAAGGGAGATGGTCGCCGACGTAAAGAAGCTAGGACCGAACCCCATCAGGGAGGCTACTGAGGCCGTGGCGGAGGGAGACTGAGATGACACAAGCGACAGAGATCAGGATCAACAATGAGAACAAGGAGTTCAGGAGCCAGGTGCTCGGGACACCGGGCGCGGAGAAGCTGATGCACTGCTACCAGTGCGGCACGTGCTCCTCTGACTGCCCGGTGGCGAAAAGAGTCCAAGAGTTTAGGCCCCGGAACATCGCCCGCCTCGCCATGTACGGCCAGAAGGAGAGGCTCCTCAGTGGAGACCTTCTCTGGCTCTGTGCCGGCTGCTACACGTGCTACGAGCGCTGCCCGCAGGAGGTCCACGTTTCAGAGATAATCTCCGCCCTAAGGAAGCTGGCGCTGAACGAAGGGAAGATACATCCGACGATCAAGGCGCTGATGGGCAGCCTTTCGAAGATGGGATACATCTACGAAATAGGGGAGTTCGAGAACGAGATGAGGGAGGAGGATGGCCTGCCCCCGGCGCCCCAGCCGGATGCGAAGGTGGTAGAGGCGATCATGAGGAAGACCGGCCTCCTCGGCAAGGTGGGAGGGGAGTGAGTTGAAGTACGCCCTATTCGTGGGATGCACGACCCTCTCAAGGCTACCGGGCTACGAGAAGTCAGCGAGGAAAGTTGCGGAGAAGCTCGGCGTCGAGCTCGTCGACATGCCCGGCTCGAGCTGCTGTGGCACCACCTACATGGAGACTCTCGACCACAAGACGTTCCTAGCGCTGGCCGCGAGGAACATAGCCATCGCGGAGGAGATGGGTCTCGACATAGTCACCGTCTGCAACGGCTGCGCCGAGGTCCTGACCAAGGCAAACAGGGAACTGAAGGAGAATCCCAGTCTCAGGAAGGAAGTTAACGAGATACTAGCCGGTACCGGCAAGCAGTTCAAGGGAACACAGAACGTGAAGCACTACATCAGGATGCTCAAGGAGGATGTCGGCGTAGGCAAGATCAGGGCGTCTTCCGTCAAGCCCTTCAAGGGGCTGAAGGTCGGGGCCCATTACGGCTGCCACCTCCTCAAGCCCAGCGATGTGATGGAGTTCGACGACCCGGAGGCGCCTAGGAGCCTCGACGAGCTGATAGACGCGACCGGGGCGGTCAGCGTCGACTACCCGAACAAGCTCGAATGCTGCGGGGGACCCGTCATGGGCATCAGGGAGAAGGTGACATGGAGCATCGGCCTCGACAAGGTGGAGACGGTGAAGAAGTACGCGGACATCCTCGTCACCAACTGCCCGTTCTGCTACCTCACATACGAGCGGTGCCAGTTCATGACCGAGAACTCGCCGAAGGTGCCAGTAGTCCACATACCCCAGCTCCTCGGCCTGGCAATGGGCATAGACCCAGACGACCTAGGGATAAGCTCGAACAAGGTGGACGCATCGATAATGATGGAGAAGCAGGAGGCCTAAGGATGGAGAAGCTCAAGTTCGGGTTCTACTGGGCCGCGAGCTGCGGGGGCTGCGAGATAGCAGTCCTCGACGTAGACGAGAAGATACTCGATGTGTTGAACGTCGCCGACATCGTCTTCTGGCCTGTCGCCATGGACGTCAAGTACAAGGACGTCGAGGCGATGCCCGACGGCTACATGGACGTCTGTTTCTTCAACGGCGCCATCAGGAACTCGGAGCAGGAGCACCTAGCAAAGCTGATGAGGAGGAAGGCGAAGACTCTGGTCGCTTTCGGGGCCTGCGCCCAACTCGGAGGCGTCCCTGGCCTCGCCAACGAGGCCAACAGGGAGCAGGTCTTCGACAGGGCCTACCACAGCTCACCGTCAACCGTGAACCCGAAGAAAGCAGTGCCTGAAACAGAGCTGAAGGTAGCGGAAGGAGAACTTAAGCTGCCCACGTTCTACGACGCTGTCAGAGCCTTAGACCAAGTGGTCGATGTGGATTACTACCTGCTTGGCTGCCCGCCGCCGCCGAAGCTGATATTCAGCGCCATCGAGGCGATAGCTAAGGGAGAGCTTCCGCCGAAGGGCTCGGTTCTAGCCCCGGAGCGCTCAGTATGCGACGAGTGCCCGAGGGTGAAGAAGGAGAAGAAGATCACAGAGATAAAGAGGGTTATCGACTTCCAGCCGGAGCCAGAGAAGTGCCTCCTCGAGCAGGGCATCGTCTGCATGGGTCCAGCGACCAGGGGCGGATGCGACGCTAAATGCATCAACGCCAATATGCCCTGCACGGGCTGCGGCGGACCGTGTCCCGGAGTGGATGAGCAGGGAGCCGCCATGATCTCCGCCCTCTCTACAGTCCTCGGGATCGAGTCGGAGAAGACGGATGGGTACGACCCCTCGGCCTTCATAGACCAGCTGAAGGATCCCCTCGGCACCTTCTACAAGTACGCGCTTCCTACATCCATCATAAGCAGGAGGGTTAGAAAGTGAAGACGATAACCATCGACCCGATCACGAGGCTGGAGGGCCACGGAAAGATCACCATATTCCTGAACAAGCAGGGGAACGTCGAGAACGCCTACCTCCAGATTCCGGAGCTCCGCGGCTTCGAGCGCTTCTGCGAGGGGAGGCGGGCGGAGGACATGCCGATAATCACTCCCAGAATCTGCGGGGTCTGCCCCGTCGCCCACCACTTCGCCGCCACCAAGGCGCTGGACGCCGCCTACGGCGTCGAGCCGACCGAGACCGCGAAGAAGCTCAGGGAGCTCATGTATGCCGGCTACTTTATCTACGACCACACCCTCCACTTCTACTTCCTAGGCGCCCCCGACTTCGTCGTGGGGCCGGACGCTCCGCCGGCCGAGAGGAACATCTTCGGAGTCCTCAAGAAAGTCGGCCTCGACGTCGGGAAGGAGGTAATCAAGCACAGGGCCTACGGACAGAAGATAACCGAGATCATCGGAGGAAAGGCGACCCACCCGACCTGCGGCCTCCCCGGAGGCATATCGAAGGGGCTCAACGAGGAAGAGCGCAAGCAGATCGAGGAGATGGCCCGGAGCTCCGTGGAGTTCGCCAAGTTCACCCTCGGCATCTTCAACGACGTCGTCCTCGGTAACAAGAAGTACGTCGACCTTATCCTGAGCGACCCTTACCAGCTGAACACATACAATATGGGTCTGGTGGACAAGGACAACCACGTCAACTTCTATGATGGCGACGTCCGTGTCACGGACCAGGAGGGGAAGGAATTCGATAGATTCCAGGCCAATGACTACTTGAATCACATGGTTGAGCACGTTGAGCCATGGACTTACTCCAAGTTCACCTATTTGAAGAAAGTCGGCTGGAACGGCCTTACGGACGGACCAGAGAGCGGCATCTACCGCGTCGGCCCACTGGGCAGGCTGAATGCTGCGGAAGGGATGGCAACGCCGCTTGCGAACGGGGAGTACAGACGATTGTTCGAGACCCTCGGAGGGAAACCAGTTGGCTCGACCCTAGCTTTCCACTGGGCTAGGCTCGTCGAGCTCCTCTACGCCGCCGAGAGGGCTCTCGAACTCTCTAAGGATCCCTCCATCACCGGCACCGACCTCAGGAACCCAGTGAAGGGGCCTGGTGAGGGCGTCGGCATAGTCGAGGCCGCCCGCGGCACGCTGGTGCACCACTACAAGCTAAGCAACGAGGGGTTGGTCGAGAAGGTGAACCTGATAGTCGCCACGACAAACAACTACGCCGACATCTGCATGAGTGTCCGAGACGCCGCTAAGGGTCTCATCAGGAACGGCGAAGTGAATGACGGACTCCTAAACATGGTCGAGATGGCGTTCAGGGCCTACGACCCGTGCTTCGCCTGCAGCACCCACAGCCTCCCGGGAACAGCGCCCCTCACAGTAGAGATATACGACAGCCACCGAAACCTCTACAGGAAGATCGAGAGGTAGACCCCCTCTTGAGGACCCTCGTCATCGGCGTCGGGAACCTCCTACGCTGCGACGACGGGGTCGGCATCCACATCGTCAACAGGCTCAACGAGGTAGCACCCTACATAGACACCCTTGACGTGGCCCTCGGCAGCATCGAGATCCTCGAAGCCATGAAGGGCCGCGACCACGTGTTCATCGTGGACGCCATTCAGACGGGCGGCGAGCCGGGGGCAATCTACCGCGTGAACCTGAGCGGGGGCGAGGAGCCTCCGAGGATCACCCACAGCCACGGCGTGGACCTGCTGACCACCCTCAGGCTTGGCGACTCCCTTTTCCCGGGTCGAATGCCGAAGGAGATGATACTCCTCGCGGTTGAAGCCGAGGACGTCACGACCCTGAGCGAGAGCTGCACCTCGAAGGTCCAGGCGGCCATCGAGAAGGCTGTCGAAATAATTCTGGGATTCGAGAAAAACGAATGAATGAGGACGCGGGGTTCCTCGGCCTCACTTGGGCTCCGGCGGGGGGGAGGCTATGTAACCCTCCCTCATCAGGAGCTTCACTATGTCCTGAGTCCGCTTTATTATGCTGTTGGCGCCGTCGTATAGCTCCTTTCTGCTCGCCTTCTTCCTCGCCAGGCCCTGCTCCATGGCCTTGGTGGCCGTCTCCACGGCCTGCAGCGGGTAGATCTCCCACTCGTCCATCGACGGTATGATGTATTTCTCGGTCAGCCCCTTGTCCTCGGCGTACTTCGCCAGCGCCTTCGCCGAGGCTATGCACATCTCGTCGGAGATGGTCTTCGCCCTTACGTCGAGAGCGCCTCGGAAGATGGCGGGGAAGACGAGGCTGTTGTTCACCTGGTTGGGGAAGTCGCTGCGGCCTGTCGCCATCACCTTGACGCCGGCCTCCTTCGCCTCCCACGGCCAGATCTCAGGGATCGGGTTGGCGCAGGCGAAGATCACCGAGTCGTCCGCCATCCCCTTCACGTCGTCAACCGTTATCGTGCCTGGGCCAGGCTTCGAGGCGGCTATGAGTATGTCGCTCCCCTCGGCGGCCTCCTTGATGCCTCCCTCGACGCGGTCCGGGTTAGTCCTCTTCGCGAGGTCCCACTTGTAGGTACCCTCGAGCTCCTTCCTGCCCGTGTGGAGAGTGCCGGTGCTGTCGACCATGATCACGTTCTTCGGGTTGACGCCCGCGGCCTCGAGGACATAGAAGGTCCGGGTGTTCGCGGCGCCTGAGCCGACTATGGTGAACTTCGCCCTGTTCAACTCCTTGCCGACGAACTTGAGGGCGTTGATGGTCCCGGCGAGGATGACGGCTGCCGTGCCCTGCTGGTCGTCGTGCCAGACGGGTATCGGCATCTCCTTCCTCAGCCTGTCTAGGATGTAGAAGCACTTGGGGCTCGAGAAGTCCTCGAGGTTTATGCCTCCGAAGCTGGGCTCGATCCACTTGACCGCCTGTATGATCTCCTCGGGGTCCTTGGTGGCGAGGCAGATGGGGAAGGCGTCGACTCCGCCGAGGTACTTGAATATGAGGGCCTTGCCCTCCATGACCGGCAGGCCGGCCTGGGCGCCTATGTCGCCGAGGCCGAGGACGCGGGTTCCGTCGCTGACGACGGCGACGTAGTTCCACTTGCTGGTCTCCTCGTAGGCGAGCTCGTTCTGCTTCTCTATGTCCTTGCAGACCTGGGCGACGCCGGGGGTGTACCAGATGGAGAAGTCCTGGAGTGTGCGGATGGCGCACTTGGGCATCACCTCGACCTTGCCCTGGTAGAAGGTGTGGTAGGGTGGTGCGATCTTGTTCCACTTCTGAGCTTCTTTGAGAAGCTCTTCTTTAGTGACTGGCATGGGGAATAAGACCGGTAGGGTAGGGATAACGTTTACGAGTCGTGGACTCGACGGAGAACCGTTCTTGTGCCCGTTTCAATTATAGGGGCTTGAAGACGTATTAGACGGGTACCCCCCTCTGTTTTTTCTGAGCCTGTTTCGGGCTCCTTTCCGCGGCGGGAGCCCTGGAACGGCTTAACAAGCGTATTTTCCTGTATTATTTTATATTATTTTGTGCTTTGTGGATTATCGGTAGTTTTAAGTTGGATTTAAGCCATATTTCTATTCCATGGGATGGATGGAGACCGATGAGAAGCTCATCAGGAGAGGCGAACTCATCCTAGACCTGTCCTTCATGGAGA
>Ga0315280_10003521_pt1 | contig 23958 bp, 8 predicted proteins | sample YL17G06_40_MG_FD_203697 | JGI IMG/M metagenome (GOLD analysis project Ga0315280, IMG submission 203697) | Sediment microbial communities from Yellowstone Lake, YNP, Wyoming, USA - YL17G06_40 | ecosystem: Environmental > Aquatic > Freshwater > Lake > Sediment | place: USA: Wyoming | collected... | reverse complement strand
CGCCGAGGGCGGCTACATCATGGACGCCAGCGCCATCATGCAGAACGACGCCTCGATCGAGAACCTGAAGGCCATGACGGAGGCCACGCTCGAGTACGGCGTGTACCGGCCGGCGTCATCGCCCTCGCCGGCGGCAACGGCGCCCGCCGGCGGCAACGGGCCCACGCCTGGGCTGCCGAGTTGGGTGACGGCGCCCGCGGTCCCGCCCGGCGTCTGCCTCTCCTGGGAGGCGAAGGCCAGCGAGTTGCCGCCGATTTCCGGTGATCCGGCGCTGGTGCGGCGCGTCTGGGAAGACATCGAGGGGCTGGCTTACCTTTACATCTGGCATCTGCTGCTGAGCTTCTGAGTTCGCGGCCCAAACGAAAAACACCGCGCGTTCTTCAACTGTCGGGAACTTTCTGCCTCGGAAAAAGGAATAGAGGAGAGGAGCACTATACTCGGTACTATGAGATTGGCGTCTTTTGTCGCGTTCGTGGTTCTTGTGTGCAATTCCCCGGCCGCCGCTCCATCTCTCGACGAGATTCTGGCCAGGAGCCGGCAGGCTCTGGGCAACGTCGCGGCTCTCAAATCGTTGTCGATCACCGGAGTCCGGCGCATCAGCGTGGAGGCCGATGGCGGCAGCCGCACCATATCGAACGAGGAGGAACTGCACTTCCTCCTGCCCGCCAGGTTTCTGAAATCGACGGCGATGGAACTGCCCAACGGCCTGCCCGGTCCCACGATTGTGGAAGCGCTGGACGGGGAAGCATCGTGGCGTGACACGCGCAACACGCCGGCCGGCGGCAACATCGTCATCCGGATGGGACCCCCGGGCGGCGGGCCCGAGGGGCCCGACGCCGAGCAGACGCGCACACGGCTTCTGCGCGCCACGTACCTTCGCTACTGGCTGATCTACACCCTGACGCCCCCATCGGGAATGCCGGTCAGCTTTACGTATGGCGGCGAGGCGGAAAGCCCCGACGGCAAGGCCTGGATCATCGACGCTGCCGGCCCCGACCAGTTCTCGCTGCGCGTGTTCATCGACCAGCAGAGCTACCTGCCCCTGATGGCCACGTGGCGCGGATCGCAGGCCGTGCGCACCATGGTGCGCAGGGTGCAGGGGGCGGGGCCGGCCGAGGTGAAGGCCGGCGTGCCTTCCCTTCCCGAGATGCCCAAACCGAGAGAGGTCGCGTTCCAGCTTCGCTTGTCCGAGTACGCCAAGTACGGGGGCGTGCTGCTGCCGAAGGTCATGACCCTGGCCGCGGACGGCAAGCCGGCGGAGGAGTTCGAGATCAAGTCCGCGAAGATCAACCCCAACTTGAAGCCGGAGAAGTTCCGGAAATGAAGCTGCTGGCCCTGATCCTGTGCGCCGCGTCGCTGGCCCCGGCGGCGGTTCTGCGCGTGGTGGTGCGCGACCCCTCCGGCGCATTCATCCCCAACGCCACGGTGCGCGCCGGCGAGACCTCGCTGCGCACCTCGGGCAGAGGCGAAGCCGTCTTCCAGGATCTGCCGGAAGGCCGGACCGAGGTGAGCATTCAAGCGCCCGGGTTCGCTCCTTATGTGGCCACCGTCAATATCAAGCCGGGCCGCAACACGCTGGAGCGGACGCTGCCGCTGGCCGCGCGAAAGGAAACAGTGGACGTCAGGCCGGACCGCCGCGAGGAGCAGACCGATCCGCGCGGCAGCGGATTCTCCACCACGCTGACCGAGAAGCAGCTCGCGCAGCTTCCCGACGACCCGGAACTGATGGAGCAGATGCTGAAGGACATGGCCGGCCCCGGCGCCGTGCTGCGCGTCGACGGCTTCCGCGGCGGGCGATTGCCCCACAAGTCGCAGATCCAGTCGATCCGCTTCCGCCTGACTCCCTACTCGGCCGAGGAGCATGATGACGGCTTCGTGCTGATCGATGTGGTCACCAAGCCCGGCCTGGGCGAATGGCACGGCGATCTGAGTTTCGCGATCGGCGACGAGGCGCTGAACGCCCGCAACGCCTTCGCCCCCAGCCGCGAACCGCAGCAGTCGCGGCGGTTCGACGTGAACCTGCTGGGCCCCATACTGCGCAACCGCACCAGTTCCAGCTTCAGTTTCAGCCGCAACGACGGCTACGACTCGCGCGCCTCCAGGGGCGTTCTGCCCGGCGGCCCCTTCTCGGACCTGATCCTGCTTCCCAATTCGGCCACGCACGCCGGGGCGCGGTTCCAGCACACCCTGGCCCGTTCCCAGGCGCTGCGCGGGGAGTACCAGTTCGACCGCACGGAACGCACCTCGGCCGGCAGCTTCGACCTGCCCGAGCGGCGGTCGGCGAGTTTCAACGAGTCGAGCCTGCTGCGTGTGTCGATGCAGGGGAGCATCTCCGACCGCCTGGTGAACGAACTGCGCTTCCAGGCCCAATTGGCGACCGGCGGCAGCGATTCCCTGACCGCAGCTCCGGCCATCGTCGTGCTCGGCGCGTTCAACCGCGGCGGCGCCAACGTGGACAACGGGCGAGCCAGCCGGACCTTCGAGTTAACCGACCATCTGTCGTTCAGCAAAGGCAGGCACTCGTTTCGCACCGGAGGGCAGATCGAGCACCTGCGCTATCGCGGCCGCGATTTCACCAACGGCTTCGGCACCACCGTCTATTCCAGCCTGGATGCCTTTCTGGCCGATCGCCCGGCTCAGTACTCCCGCCGCTCGGCCGAGGTGACGGTCGGCTATCGGCAAACGCGCGCCGGAGCTTATTTTCAGGACGACATGCGCCTGCGCAAAAACCTGAGCCTCAGCCTGGGGCTGCGCCAGGAGGGCATGTCGCAGATTGCCGATCGGTTTAACCCGGCGCCACGGGCAGGCTTGGCCTGGGCGCCGTTCAAGGGCGGGAAAACGACGGTGCGCGGCGGCCTCGGCGTCTTGTATCAATGGTACGAAGGGAGCCTGTACGAGGAGACGCTGCGGCTGAACGGGGCCGCGCAGGCCGATCTGGTCACCTCCTCGGCAGGCGTGCGGCTGCCGGGCTTTATCCGCACCTCGGACTCGCTGCGCCTGCCGTACGTAATTCGCACTTCTATCGCGCTGCAGCAACAACTGCCCGGCGGGCTGAACCTCATCGTCGATTTCCGCCGGCAGCGGGACCTGCGCCTGTTTCGGAGCCGCAACGTGAACACCCCGGGCTCCGGCTACGCCTATCTGCTGGAACTGGAATCGGCGGCGCGTTCCAGCATGCGGGGGTTGCTGGTCGCCTTGTCCTCCATGCCGGCGCCCGACGCCAAGGGCTGGCGCGCGCGGCTGTTCTGGAACGCGCATTACTTCCTCGCGAAATCGATGGACGAAGTATCGAGCGCGCTTACTCCGCCTTCCGACTCGCTGAACGCGCGCGCCGATTGGGGTCCGTCGGCGCTCGACATCCGCCACCGCTTCAGCACCATGGCCCAGGCCACGGTCTGGGGCGGTTGGCGGTTGGGGGCGTTCTTCACCGCTTCCTCAGCGGCGCCCTTCAACATCACCACCGGCTATGACTCCAACCGGGATACGTTCTTCAACGACCGCCCTGAGGGTGTGGCGCGGAATTCGGCGCGCGGCGCCGGCCAGGTAAACCTCAGCATGCGGCTGTCCTGGTCGCGCGGCTTCGGACATCGAAGCTCCCCGGCCGGCTTGCAGACCATCGTGCGGATCAAGCTGGATGGCTCCGGAGGAATGCCCGACATGCCCATGGGGCGTCCCCCCGGCGCGGCCAATGCCGCCGTGCGCCTGCAGCTTTACGCCCAGGCCACCAATGTTGTGAACCGCACCAACCCCACCGCCTTCGTCGGCGTGCTCACGTCGCCCTTCTTCGGCCAGCCGTCCATGGCCCTCCCTCCCCGCCGGCTGGAAGCCGGCCTGCGCCTCGGCTTTTAACGCCGAAGGGTGAACCATAAAGGCACCAAGAACACGAAGCTCACCAAGGTCTGCTGCGTGAAACTTTGTACGCTTTGTGTCTTTGTGGTTCACTCACGCCCTACCGCGGGCAGGGCGCGGCGGCCAATGCCGGCTGCTTGTCGCGAAGAGCCGGGCAGAGCGACGCCGAAATGACGTCGCCAACTTTTTCGGCGCCCTCGTTGGTGAAGTGGAAAAAGTCGTAGTAATACCGCGAGCTTTTCGGCATTTCGCGCGCCAGATCCACGACCGCCAGGCCGCGGCGGCGGCCGAGGCTGCGCGTCACGTCGTTGTACAGTTCCAGCAGCCTCCAGGCCACATGGCCGTTCATGGGCCGGTACATTTCCAGGCCGACAGCGGCCAGGTCGGCGCCGGTGGCCTCGTCCACGGCGTCGCCCATCAACGCCGGCTGGGTCAGGAGCACCAGCTCGATGCCGGCGGACCGCGCCATGTCGGCCAACCTCTCCAAGCGCTCCTGGTACCCACGGAGGCGTTCGCCTTCACCTTCCACCAGGGCCTGTTCCTGTTCCGGTGACATCATCCTGGTCTGTTGGAAACGCAAGGCCAGGGGCCGCGGCATGGCGCCGAGCGCCTCGAAACGCCTGGTCCGCGCATGGCGCACCAGGTTGACGGCGAGCGCGACGGCCTCACTGTGGTCGGCCAGGCTCCCTACCAGACGGCTCATAGGCGTCCTATCGAACTGCTTGGGGGTGTCGGTGAAAATGTCGTTGGCGCCGGCCAGCAGTAGCGCGAACTTCGGCCGCAGCTTCGAGATGTAGTTCGACATCAGCGCCAGGTGGCCGAAGGTGCTATGCCCGTCCAGCCCGGCGTTGTTCACCCACACCGAGGGAAACACCGGCTTCAGCTTTGCTTCCAGGCGCGCCGGCCAGGTCTTGTCGTCGGAGAGGAAAAAACACTCGGTGGTGCTCCCGCCGATGGCGATGATGGTGAGCCGGCGGGCGAAATCCGGCGGCGGCTCGGGGCCGCGAAACCCCAGCGAGTTCTTGGTATGGACGATGACTTTGTCGAGCTTCTCCACCTTGTCCAGGCGGCTGTCCTCGATGCGATAGGTTTTGTTGGCCGGCAAAACAATCCGGTTCCCGCGCATGCGAAACCCGAAGGGATTGTGGATGCGCAGGCCGGCTTCCACCATGGCGAAGGCCACGGCCAGCCCGGCGGCAACCAGCAGGTAGTCGGCGGTTTGTGAACGGTGCCCAGTCATGCGCGATGCGGGGCTATTGTGTGTGACGGCGGCAGCGCCGTCAAGTGAGGGCTACGGGCTGCAGGATTCAGGTCCAACGGCCGGTTCACCTTGGGCTTGGCCTTCCTGTAGCCTGCAGCCTGTGGTCTGTAGCCTGAGTTCCGCTTGCAATCGGGCCTCGTTTGCTGTACCTACATGGCAGCGCGCCCGGTTCGGGCGCGAGCGAGACATGCAGACACAGCGATCCACCCGATTTGTCCTGGCGGCACTGGCGTGGCTGGCGACCTGGCCGTGGCTGGTCCAAGGCGCGGAGGTGCGCGGCACGGTGGCCGACGCGCTGGGCGGCGAGCGCCTGGCGCGCGTCCGCATTCGCCTGCAGCCGGCGGCCCCGGCGGCCAGGCCGGAAGCGGCCGCCCCGGTCGAGGCCACCACCGGTCCGAACGGCGAGTTCGCTCTGGGCGAGGTGCCGGCGGGCGAATACGAACTGCTGGTCTCCACCGTGGGCTACCGCTTTTTCCACCAGAAACTCACGCTGCAGGCCGGCGACCGTCTGGAGATGGAAATCGCGCTGAGCCCCGAGGCCTTCACCCAGCGCGAGACGGTGGAAGTCACCGAGCGCGTCTTCGAGCCGCTGGTCAGCCTGGCGCCCATCCAGCAGACCCTCAGCCACAGCGAGGTGAAGAACCTGGGCAGCGTGCTGGCCGACGACCCGCTGCGGGCCGTGCAGGCCATGCCCGGCGTGTCGGCGGGCGATGATTTCGAGAGCCGCTTTTCGTTGCGCGGCGCCTCCTTCCGCAATGTGGGCATCTACCTGGACGGCCTGCTGCTCCACGCCCCGTTCCACACCGTACACAGCAGCAGCGGATCCACCGGCTCGCTCACCATCGTGAACGGCGACCAGGTGGACACCCTCTCGCTGATGACCAGCGGGTTTTCGGCGCGCTACGGCGACCGCACGGCCGGGGCGCTGGTGATCGACTCGCGGGAGGGCGGCCGGGTGCAGCCCACCGCGCGCATTACCGCCAGCGCCTCCAATGCCGGCGCCCTGGCCGAGGGGCCGCTGCCGCCCGGGCGGCGCGGCTCCTGGCTGCTGGCCTTCCGCAAGAGCTACCTGGACTACATCATCCGCCGCACGGCCACCGACGCCTCGCTGGCCTTCGGTTTCCTGGACGGCCAGGCCCACCTGACCTACGACCTGACCCAGAAATGGCAGGTGAGCCTGAGCACCTCGTCCGGCGATTCGGGGCTGGACCGCTCGCACTACACCAGGCCGCTGGGCCTGAACGCGGTGATGTGGAGCGATTCGATTCTGGCGCTGGCCGACCTGGGTGTGCGTTACCTGGAGGGGCCGCGCTTCCTGTTGAGCGCGCACGTGGCGCGCATGCAGGAGACTTTCCGCGACACCAACTCGGAGAAAGCGCCGCTGGAAAGCGGGCGCTACCGCGAGACAGCCACGCGCGCCGACGCCACCTGGTACTGGAAACCGGGACAGCCGCTGGAGTTCGGCACGGTGCTGCGCCGGCTAAACGACGAAGGAGTGCGCTCGCAGGCGCTGGCCAGCCGCCGCTACAACGAGCTGGAGCGCTTTCGCGGCGCCGCCTGGACTACCGCCGGCTATTTCCAGCAAACCCTGGCCTGGCGCGGTCTCCGCCTCGGCGCCGGCCTGCGGCTTGATTCTTTTTCCTCCACCGGCGAGATCACGGCCGGGCCGCGCGCTTCCTTGACCGTGCCGCTGCCGGCCCAGCAGTCACTGCATTTCGGCTGGGGCCAGTACAGCCAGTTCCCCGAGCAGCAGATGCTGAAGGGAATGGGCGGCAACCGGACGCTGTCGGCCGAGCGCTCCACCCAGCTTCTGGCCGCCTGGGAGTGGCTGGTACGGGAGCGCACCCGGGTGCGGATCGAGTTCTTCGACCGCGAGGACCGCAACGGCATCTACAGGCCGCTGGGCGACCCGCGGCGGCTCGCCGACGGAAGGATCTTCGCGCCGGCGCGCAATGCGCTCTGGGCAAACAGCCTCTACGGCCATGCCCGGGGCGCCGAGTTCCTGCTGCAGCGCCGCAGCGCCAACCGCCTGACCGGCTGGGTCTCCTATTCCTACCAGGTGGGCGACCTGAAGGACACGCATACCGGTCTGCGCTTCCCTTACGATTGGGATCAGAAGCACACCTTCAACATCTATTCCAGCTATCGCATTCGTCCTTCCGTCAACCTGAGCGGGAGATTCCTGGTGGGCAGCGGCTATCCGGTTCCCGGCTTCTTGCAGAAGAGCGGGCCGAATTTCTCCTTCGCCAACGCGTACAACCAGAATTTCGCCCTCTCGGTGCAGAGAAACGGGGTGAAGCTGGATCCCTACGAGCGGCTGGACCTGCGGATCAACAAGAGCTTCCACACCAGGCGGCACCGGTTTACGCTCTACGGCGAGGTTGTCAACGTGCTGAACCGGAGAAACCTGCGCTTCAGTGAGCTGGCCTCGTACAATACGCGCACCGGCCTCGCCGATGTGCGCTTCGACCGCATGTTCCCCATCATCCCGTCGGCCGGCCTGGTGGTGGAGTTTTAGGCTGTAGGCTGTAGGCTGTGGGCTGTGGGCTGTAGGCTACACGCTGTGGGCTGCGGCCTACAGCCTACAGCCTACGGCCTACAGCCGGGCTTTTGGTTCGAAGGGGTAAAGGGCGTCTTTGATGGACAGGCCGCGGACTTCGATCTGCTTCAGGTCGGCGCTGCCCAGGCCGACCGCCTCGGCCAGCTTGATGGTGTTGTCGCCGTGGTAGAGGGGCGGCGTGCCGAACTCGGCGGCCGGATCATAGCCCATGACGGCGGTACAAACAGCGTCAGTGCAAACCGGGTTCAATCCTGCCACCAGCAGGCCTGGATCGACAATCCGGAGCGGCTTGATCCAGGGGCCTTCCCCGCCCTGCACCGACTGGATTCCGTCAACGATGGAAAGCGCGATGGGTGGCGCGGCACCCACCAGGTCCACCACCACGCGCGGCACGCGATAACCATCGTCCCGCGACGTCTTGCGGCTCAATTCCGCCGCGGCGGGCGCTGCCGGTTGATCGCTTCCCCGGTGGAAGGTCTTGCCGCGCGAAGCCTTGGACTGTTCGCTCCCGGCATCATCCCCGTACAGCGAAGTGGGCGCGATGCCGAAGTAGTTCTTTAGCGCCAGCGTGATTCCTGCCGTGTAGTGGTTCTTCATCTTCGCCAGGGACACGAACAAATCCGCGTCCTCATAGGAGTGGTTTACCGCGAACGAAGGATAGATGTAGGGCTTGTGGCGCACCTTCAGCGTCGAGTACTGCTTGGCGGCACCGCGATTGTTGGTGTTCTCCCACTCGACGTTGCCGGCGGCTTTCAGCGCACCCAAGTTCCAGCCGCACTGCCCGAGAAACTTCTCGGCCGAGACCCTGGGGGGCCAGCCTTCGAGCAAACGGACGCGCTTCGCGCCCGCCTTGGCAAACGCCTGGCAACAAGCGAGGATAAGGTCCGGGTGGACGTGATACGTCTGGCCGGCCGAGCGGCCGCCCAGCACCGGGCGCACCCCACCGGTCAGGTTGATCTTAATGGCCACGGTCTTGCCGCTGACCAGGGACTTGAGGCCGCCCAGCTTCTGGAACAGATCATCGAGGGCGGCGGCCATCTCCCTGCCATAGCTGCGGCAGCGTGTGATGGCCACCGAAGCAGCCGGCGGACTCGCCGCCCGCAGCAGGGCGGGCGATAGCCAGGCGCCCGCGGCGGCCGACCCGGACAGTCTCAGCACCTGGCGGCGGCTCAGTTCGCGCATCTTCACCTCCGAATGAGCGCTAGATTAACACGGGGCCAGCCGCAGATTCCGCGGATTTCGCAGACACAAAACCGGGGTCGGAATGAAGGGGACGCCCGCCGCGGCGGGCGTGCCATTCCATCAGCGGGAATCTGCGGAATCTGCGGCTACGGCAGGCATGGGATGACCTGCGGGCCCTCGGGGATGACCGCCAGGCGCGCGCCGGGGCCGGCCGAGGCCCGCAGGGAGCGGACCGTTTCCGCGATGTTGCTGGTTGGAATCAGGTGGGCCCCGCGCACTTCCTCTTCCGGCAACGAGGAATAGAAATAAACACGGGTCCTCATCAGGATGCGCGCCAGGATCTGCACCTGCCACTGGTCCTGGATCTCCGTCTGGAAGCCCTCGATCATCTCCAGCAGCTCACGCGGGGAGGAGCGGGCGCGGAGCAGCTCGCGGAAATTGCCCTCGGGCGGGACGCCGTGCGCGCACTCGGCCGCCATCACCACCGCGCCGCCCGGCTTCACGATGCGCGCCGCCGTGTCCATGCCCTTCACCGCCTGGTAGAGATTCAGGTCCAGAGGAAATCCGGAATTGGTCGTTACTACCACGTTAAACGGCGCCGCCACCTCTTGCAGCGAAACCGAGCGGGCAAACTCGGCGCCACGGCGGTGCGCCTGGAAGACATCGCCGGCGAAGACGCCGGTGATCTGCCGCGCGCGGTTCAGGGTGACGTTCAGCGCGAAGCACGGTCCCACCATTTCCGCGATTTGCTTCATCTCCTCGTAGATCGGATTACCGTCGGTCTTCGCGTAGGTGGCCAGCGGGCTGGCAATCATGGCCGCGGAATGATTGCGCAGGATGTTGTCGAAGGCGGCCATGCCCAGCAGCACGGCCTTCGGCCCGCCGGAAAAACCGGCGAAGAAATGCGGCTCGATGAAACCGGTGAGGATCTTTACCTCCGCATCGAGGAACTCGGCGTTGATGCGCACCGGGTTGCCAAACGAGCTGGCGCCCACCAGCCGCATGGCCGCCTCGGCGCGCGGGTCATGCTGCACCACGCGGTAAGCGTCCAGGATTTCCCGGCCCAGCATGGCTTCCAGTTCCTCGCGCGTGTTGGGGCGATGGGTGCCGACGGCGTTAATCAGCGTGATGTTCTGGCGCGGGACGTGCCGCAGCTCATCGAGCAGCACCGCAAGCACGCGCTGGCGCGGCATGGGCCGGGTGATGTCAGGGAAGACGATGGCCACGCGGTCCGTGGCGCGCACCGACTCCCCGAGCGGCGCCGCGCCGATGGGCGCGCGCAGGGCCGCGCGCAGCGCCGCGGCCTCGTCCGGCAGCCCCGGCGCCTGCCGCGCCTCCAGCACCGTGGCCCCATCGGGCAGCTCGACCGGCAGTCCGGTGCGGCCGTATTCCAGCGTTATTCGCATCAGCGGATCACACTTCCAGCTTCCAGGGCGCGCGGTACCTGGCCTTCAGGTACGGCCTGGCGTGCGACTGCAGCACCGCGTAGTTCTTGTCGTCCCAATCGACCCGCATCTTGAAGCGCATCGCGATGTTGGCCAGCAGGCAGGTGATGCTGCTGCGGACGCAGGTCTCGATTTCGCTGATCGGCTTCTGCCGCGTCTTGATGCACTCGATGAAATTGTTCCAGTGCGGGCCGTTCATGCTCCGCAGCTCCAGGCTCTTCTCCTCGACCGCCTGGACGCCCGACTCCTTCACGGGAATCACCCGGTAGCCGCCGCGGTTTACCACCAGCGTGGCCTTGGTGCCGTGGAACGCGGTGCCATATCCCTGGTCGTAGAGCTGCTGGGGGTTGCAGGTGCGGCTCTCGTAGCAGGCCAGGAAGCCGGGGTAATAGAAGGTGGCCAGCAGGGTGTCCGGGGTCTCGGTATTGTCGGTGACGTAGAACTTGTCGCCGTTGGCCACCACCGCTTTGGGCATGGCCTCGTTGAAGGCGCACTGCAGCGGATCCAGCAGGTGGACGCCCCAGTCCGTCATGGCGCCCCCGGCGTAATCCCAGAAGTACCGGAAGCTGGAAAAGCGCTTGGGGGCGACTCCCCAGCGGTTGCGGTTGAAGGGGCGCTTGGGCGCCGGCCCCAGCCACATGTCCCAATCCAGGCCGGCCGGCGGCGCCTCGTCGGGCGGATTCCCTAAGCCTTCCTTTTTCGCCAGGCTGGCCTGCCAGGTGCGGCAGAAGGTGATGTCGCCCAGCGTCCCGCTCTTGACGATCTCCATCGCCTTCAGGAAATAGCCGCCGGAGCGCTGCATGGTGCCGGCCTGCACCACACGGTTGCACTTGCGGGCCGCCCGGATCATCTTGATGCCCTCTTCCACGTACACGCAGGCGGGCTTCTCGACGAACACGTCTTTTCCGGCTTTACAGGCCTCCACCATCATGTAGGCATGCCAGTGGTCCGGCGTCGAGATGCAAACGGCGTCAATGGACCTGTCGGCGATGATCTGGCGGAAGTCTTTTACGGGCTTGGCCTGCTGCCCGCCTTTCTGGGCTGCGGCCACCGCTTTCTCCAGGTGCGGCTCGTAGACATCGCACACCGCGACGGCCTGCACCTGCGGGTTCTTGAGGGCGTAGCCCAGGTTGCCCATACCCATCGCGCCCATGCCGATGAAACCCACGGCCACCCGGTCGGCGGCGCCTCGCACCCTGCCGGTGAAGATCGAGGTTGTGAACGCGGCGGCGCCTCCCACCGCCTTCAGAAAATCCCTGCGCCCGGTGGCGTCGTCTTGATGCGCTGAACTCATCATTTCAGTCCTTTCGCGGGCCGGCCACAAGGCCCGACCCACCAACGGCGTTCTGGTACGATTTGCGATCCCGAGGGTCCGCACAAGTATATCGCCGGCGCCTTGGGCGGCGGACGTTTTATAGCCGGGCGGAAATGGGGGGGCGAAGCGGCGGAGGCAGGCGCCGCACAAGCCCATCCTACTCTTTTCGTTTGACATGGCCGTTGGCACGTGTTACATCAAGTTAGTCCTAAGGGGCTAAAAAGGACCAATCCCCCCTTTTTCCGCGCTCCCTGCGCCATGCGAGGTGCAAGTTGCGGGCTCGAGACATTGCGTTTGCCACATGGGCCCTTCTGTGCGGATTGGTATGCCTTCTGGTATATCCCCTCCACCGCGTCCCGCTGCGAAGCGGTGAGCCCGGCGGCGCCAGGCAAGCTCACGCGCCGGCGGCCGCCGCTGGCCCGAATCGGGCGAGCCCGAATCGGGCTCGGCTGCTTGGCGACTACGGGCGGCTACCTCTGCAGTTCGAGGAGAACCGCGGGCAGACCGATGCGCAGGTGCGATTCCTGTCGCGTGGCGCCGGCTACGCGCTGTTTCTAACCAGCGACGAGGCGGTCCTTCAATTGCGGAGTGCGGATTTCGGATTGCGGAATGCAAACTCCACAAATCCGCAGGGCGAAGTTCGAAATCCGCAATCCAAAATCCGCAATCCGAAATCGACCGTGGTGCGGCTGAAACTCCTGGGGGCAAATCGGGAGCCGCGGATAACGGGCGCCAACCAATTGCCGGGCAAGGCCAACTACTTCACCGGCAGCGACCCCAGCCGGTGGCGCATCGGCATTCCCACCTACGCGAAAGTGGAATACCGGCAGATCTATCCGGGCGTGGACCTGGTTTATTACGGCAATCAGCGGCAACTGGAGCACGATTTTGTGGTGGCGCCGGGCGCCGACCCCAAGCAGATCCGGCTGGCGGTGGAGGGCGCCGAGCGGGTGGAAGTGGAGGCTCAGGGGGATGCCGTGCTGCGGGCCGGGGGCGGTGAGGTGCGCCTGCGCGCCCCGCTGGCCTACCAGGACGTAGATGGCCAACGGCGACCCGTTGCTGCCAAATACCTCTGGGCACGAAATCCGCAATCCGCAATCCGCAATCTGCAATCGGGCGCTCCGCATTCCGCACTCCGCGCTCCGCACTCCGAAGAGCTTTCCTTCCAGCTCGGCGCCTACGATCGGGCGCTCCCCCTGGTGATCGACCCGGTCCTGGTTTATTCCACCTACCTGGGTGGTAGCGGCAATGAGATCGCCGCCGGCATTGCCGTGGACTCGTCCGGGAACGCTTACATCACCGGGCAAACTCTTTCGGCGAACTTCCCCACCAGCCCTCTGAACGCCCGGCTAGGCCCCCCCAACCCCTCCAACACCTTCGACGTGTTTATCGCCAAGCTGGACGGCGCGGGGTCGGCCCTGGTGTATTCGACCTACCTGGGCGGCAGCGGCGACGACGTGGGCGCCGGCATTGCCGTCTGCGCGTCCAACTACGTGTACGTCACCGGCTGGACCGCCTCCACCAACTTCCCGACAACCGTTGGCGCTTTTCAGTCCACCAGGCAAGGCGCCCAGGATGCTTTTGTCGCGAAGTTGAACCCCACGGGTTCCGCACTGGAGTATTCGACTTACCTGGGCGGCGGAAACCTGGACTTCGGCAGGGGTATCGCCGTGGACTCCAACGGCAATGTCTACGTTACCGGCGAAACCAACTCGATCAATTTCCCGACCTTATATGCCTCGCAGACCGGCAACCGCGGCGGCTGGGACGCTTTCGTCGCCAAGCTGAGCGGGGCGGGCTCCCCGGTCTATTCGACCTATCTGGGCGGCAATTCCGACGACTATGGCGCCGCCATTGCCGTGGACCCCTCTGGGAACGCCTACGTCACTGGCTATACGCGGTCCACCAACTTCCCGACAACCGGTGGCCAGACGACGGTCGGCGGCGTGTACGACGCTTTTGTTACCAAGCTGGACGCCACCGGCGCGCAGGCCTATTCGACCTACCTGGGTGGCACTGGCAGCGACTACGGCAAGGCCATTGCTGTGGACTCCTCCGGGTACGCCTATATCACAGGCCTTACCGCCTCGTATGACTTCCCGACGAACAACGCATTCCAGCTCTACCTGAACAGCGGTTCGTGTTCCGGGAATGACTGCTTTGATGCTTTTGCGGTTAAGCTGGATACGGCGGGCTCGCCCCCGATCTATTCGACGTACCTGGGCGGAAGCGCCTACGACGCTGGCAACGGCATTGCCGTGGACTCCTATGGCAACGCCTACATCGCCGGCGCGACTAATTCCACCGACTTCCCGACCGGCAGCGCTTACCAGTCTGCGAATAATGGCATGCAGGACGCTTTCGTCGTGAAGTTGGGCGCTTCCGGCGCGACGCTGCTGTTTTCCACCTACTTGGGGGGCGCGGGGATCGACAGCGCCAATGCCATTGCCGTGGATGGCGCTGGCGCAGCTTACGTCGCCGGGGAGACCCAATCGGTCAACTTCCCCACGGCGGGAACCCCCCCTCTGCAGGGCGCGCTGGCTGCGGGCGGCGATGCGTTCGTCGCCAAGCTCACGCCGCCCGGTCCCCCTGCTGGCGGGCCCTTCATCAGCTCGCTGAGTCCTCCCAGCGCCACGGCCAGCGGCCCCGCCTTTACGCTCACGATCAACGGCTCCGGCTTCGGTTACAACTCAATGGTGTACTGGAATGAGGTGGTCCTTCCGCGCACTTATGCCAGCAGTACCCAGTTACAGGTGGAGGTCAGCGCGGATTATATCGCCGCCCCCACGACCGCAAACGTGAAGGTCTTCGATCCGATGGGTGGCGGCTACTCGAATACCGTGCCGTTGGTGGTGTACCCCAGCGGGGCCGCGCCCACAATCGCCTCGTTGAGTCCTGCTAACGCCCTGGCCGGCGGCCCCGCCTTTACGCTCACCATTAACGGCTCGGGCTTCACTCAGAACTCGACCGTGTACTGGAATGAATTGTCAGTTCCGATTACGTATGTGAACGGCACGAAGCTGACTGCGGCCATCAGCCAGGGCTGTATCGCCGCCCCAGGCACCGCACAGGTGAAGGTTTTCGATTCGGCGGGCGGCTGGTCGAATAGTGTGTCATTCCTGGTGTACCAGGTGGGGACTCAGGCCGGTTGCACGCCGCCACCCCCCGATCTCAAGCTCTGGTGGCCCGCCGAGGGCGATAACACGGACGTTGTTTACGGCGCTTGGGCATACGGCAATTACAACTACTCCCCTGGTAAGGTGGGCCTGGCCTTTGACTTCAGCGGCAACTCGTACCTCTATGCCCCGCCGTATAGCCTCCCCCCCATGACCAGCGGGCAAATCACCGTCGACGCCTGGATCATGCCCAAGGCATCCAACGGCCGCATCGTGGACAGGTGGTACCCCGGGGACGAGGTGAATCCGCCCAGCGGTTACGCGCTCGAGATCTTCTACGACGCAGAGCTCGGCAACAGTTACCTGCGCCTTATGGTTGCCTCCTCGGTCCTGCAGAGCACAGCGCCCCTGACGACGGACGGCAGCACCTGGACGCACGTGACCGGCGTTTACGACGGCGCCAATCTGAAGCTGTACATCAACGGGCTGCCGACCGACACCGGCACGGCAACGGGCGTGTCGCTGTCCAACGAATTGGACCTCTACATTGGTGCCGGCAGCTACAGCGGGAGCGCGTTCTACGGCCTGATTGATGAAGTTGAAATCTTCGATCGCGCGCTGGCGGACACGGAGATCCTCGCCATTGTCACCGCGGGCAGCGCCGGCAAGTGCTGGGCCGGCGCTACAGGCGCGGTTCCGGTCGATCTGATGCTGTTCAAAAGCGCGCCCAATCCGGCCCCCCTGAGCCAAGGTGAATCTATTAATCCTTTTACCTACACGCTGACAGTGATCAACGCCAGCCCGGACCCGGCCTACGGAGTAGTGGTGACCGACACGCTGCCGCCGGGCATGGTGCTGTATGACACCCCATATCCCTCGCAGGGCATGTGCACGGGCGACAGCACGGTGACCTGCTACCTGGGCACCCTCGATGGCCTGTACTTGGCCACGGTGGAGCTGTCGGTCTACACCCTTGATTCGGGGCCGGCGACCAACACGGCCAGCGTCACCGCCATCAACCCCGATCCCAACCCGAGCAACAACGTCGCCAGCCTCGAGGTCACGGTGGCGGTTCCGGCTCCCGTCATCTACTACACGGATCCGGACAGCGCGGTGGCCGGGAGCGAGGGCCTCCACTTGGGCATCTTCGGCTTGTACCTTCAGCCCAACTCCGTGGTGTACTGGAACGGCAGCGAACGCACCACCGCCTTCTGCCCCTATGGACTGGCGCTGTATATCGACCTCACCGCGGAGGACCTTGCCAAGCCGGGCCTGGCTTGGTTCACGGTGTATGACCTGGACACCGGCCTGGAATCGGCCCCGCAGGCGTTCATAATTTACCCCAACTCGCCCGAGAACTGCACCCCGCCGCCCTACGGCTTAGTGAGCTGGTGGCCTGGGGAAGGAAACGGCAACGACGTTATGGGCCGCAATTCCGGCACGCCGAAGGGCACGGTCGCGTTTGCCCCAGGCATGGTCAGCGAAGCCTTCAGCCTGGACGGCAATTCCTACATCGAGGCGCCCGACTCGCCCTCGCTGGCGTTCACCGAAGCGCTCACCATCGACGCCTGGATCAAGCGCACAGCCAACAAGCCCGGCTGCGCCAGAATCGTGGACAAGATCACACCCGGCGGCTCGGATGGTTTCCTGCTGGAGGTGTGCGACGGCTATTTGCACATGAAGGTCGGCCCGTGGGAGCTTACGGGCACCACGCTGCTGCCCCTGAATGAATTTGTCCATGTCGCCGGCGTGTTCGACGGCTACTATGGTGAGCTCAACCTGTACGTAAACGGCATGAATGACGGCTACGCGTATCTAGGCGGTGGGGGGGACGACATCGCGCAAGGCAGGCGGCAAGCCCTGTCGGTGAGGGGCAAACTCACCAATTACGGTTACGGATACCCCCTGATTCCCACCAACAACCTAAGCCTCAGGATTGGAGCTAATCAGGAGGGGAAGGAGAGCTTCATTGGCCTGATCGACGAAGCCGATATCTACAACACCGTGCTGTCCTCCGAGATCAGCGCCATTTACACCGCGGGCCCCGCGGGCAAGTGCAACCCGTTCGCCTGCGCGCCGCCGCCCTCCAACCTGGTCAGTTGGTGGCCCGGGGAGAGCGACGAGGGCGACATGACCGGCGCCAATCCGGCTACCCCGCAGGGCAACGTCGGCTTTGTCACGGCCATCGTCGGCAAGGGCTTCAATTTCGACGGATCAACCGGCTACCTGCAAGTGCAAGACTCCCCCAGCCTGAGCCCCAGCTCATTCACCATCGACGCCTGGGTCAAGCCCCAGGCATCCAACGGCCGGATCGTGGATAAGTTCGACAGCAGCCCGAGCGGCTACGCGCTGGGAGTCGACACCGACGGCTTCCTCACCCTGACCGTGGGCTCAGCGGTCCTCACCAGCACGAGCCAACTGCAGCATGACCTCTGGACGCACGTGGCCGCCGTCTTCGACGGCACCCAGACGCCTCCATACCAAATGAAGCTGTACATCAACGGGGCGCCGGACCCCAGCAGCACTGCGACGGCCGCGTCGCTGCTCACCAACGCACGGCCGTTGCGTATTGGTGCCGACCAGTCGGGCGGACACCTGTTCACCGGGGTGATTGATGAACTGGAAATCTACAGCCGCGCGCTGGCGGACACTGAAATCGCCGCCATCTACATGGCGGGCGGGGCGGGCAAGTGCACGGCTCCCTACAGCCCCGACTTGGCGCTCACCAAAGAGGCGACGCTCAATTCCAACCTCACCTACACGCTCACGGTGACCAACAACAGCGCGCAGGCCGCGACGGGCGTGACCGTGACCGATCCGCTGCCGGAGGGCGTGAGTTTCGTGTCGGCGTCGGCGTCTCCGAGCGGCACTTGCACCGCAACCACCGGCACCGTCACCTGCATCCTGGGCACACTGATCGGCGGGGCCGCCCCCACCACCATCACGCTGGTGACGCAGCCGATTGTGTCCGGCGAGGTGGTCAACACAGCCACAGTCACCCTCAACGAAGCGGACCCGGACACCTCCAATAACACGGCCACCGTTAAGACTACGATCGTGGCCAACCCGGTGCCTTCGATCACTTCGCTTTCGCCTCCAGGCGCTGTCGCCGGCGGCGGCGACTTCGCGCTGGACGTGCTCGGATCCAATTTCGTCAGTGGCTCGGTGGTGCAATGGAACGGCGGCCCGCGCACCACGAAGTTCATGAGCAGCGGGCAACTGACCGCCACGATCAGCGCGGCGGACATCGCGGTGGCCGGCACCGCGGAGGTCACGGTGTTCAACCCCCTGCCGGGCGGCGGCACGTCCAACGCCCTGACGTTCCTGATCGCTCCTTTGACTTGCGTAGCGCCGCCCTCCGGCCTGGTCGGCTGGTGGCGCTTCGAGGGCGATACGAAAGACATTGCCGCCGCTAATAACGGCACGGTGCTCGGCGCAAGCGGCGCGTACGCCGCGGGCAAGGTGGGACAGGCCTTCAGCCTGAACGGCAGCGATTGGTTCGTCATCGTTTCCGATTCCTCCTCGCTGGCCACCGTCAGCAGCGCGGTGACCATCGACGCCTGGATTAACCCGCAGCCGGGCAGCGGACTTCGCGTCATAGCCGCCAAGAATTCCTCTCCCGGAAGCTGGGGTGGATACACCTTGAAACTCAACGACGGCCGCCTGGAGATGGTGGTAGCCGACAATCCGCTGTTGAGCTCAAGCGCGTTACCCACCAATACCTGGGTCCACGTGGCCGGCGTGTACGACGGGACGGCGATGCGCCTGTATGTCAACGGGGCATTGGCCGCCAGCACAGCAGCCGGGGCCGCCGGGCTGGCCAATACCTTCCCGCTGACCATCGGGGCAAACGCGGGCGGAACCGACATTTTCTCCGGGCTGATTGACGAACTGGAAATCTACAATCACGCTCTGAGCGGCACTGAAATCGCAGGTATTTACTACGCCGGCAGCCTGGGCAAGTGCCGGAGTGCAGTGCCGGCCATCTCGTCGCTCTCGCCCAGCGCCGCCTTCGCCGGCGGGGGCGGCTTCACCCTGACGGTGAACGGCGCGAACTACATGCCCGGCTCGGTGGTGCGCTGGAACGGCGCCGATCGCACCACGGCGTACGTGAGCGCCGCGCAATTGACCGCCACAATCACGGCGGGCGACATCGCCGTGGTCGGCGCGGTGCCGGTGACGGTGTTCACCCCCTTGGGCGGCGAAAGCTACTCGGTTGTTTTCACCGTTATCCAGTCGGCCCAGGTGGCTACCTACAACCTGCCCCGCCAGTTCTCAGGTACTCAGGGCGGCAACAACTGGTCCTACTACCAGGCGTTTGGCCCGGGCAGCTACAGCCCGGCAACCTGGACCAATTGCATTTCGCCGTCGGGTTGCGGCACGGCATACAAGTGGGGAGGAGGCAACAACTATTTCGAAATCGACGGGCGCGATCCGCTGAACTGGCTGCTGCCCGGGGCCAGCGCCCACTTCATCCAGACGGGCGAAGGCAGCGACGCCGCCATCGGCTGGCAGGCGCCGCAGGCCGGCATGATCCGCATCGCGGCTATGCTCAACACCGCCGCACCCGAGGCTTCTACGGATGTGGCGGGCTGCTGGTCCACCCCTAATTGCTGGAGCGATGATGGCGTCTGGCTTTCCATTTGGAGCGGCGGCACGCGGCTGACGGCCGACCAGCGTTCGTTTCACGGCAAGCCGGGGGACGCGCGGGTGCCTGCGGCCTTGATCAGCACCAGCACCGCGGTGGCTGCCGGCGACATGATCTATTTTTATGTGAGCCGCGGCGCCTGGCAGGACAGCGATGGCGCGTTCTATAGCTTTACTATCTCCTACGACCCGGCGGCCGACCTGGACTATCCGGTCTCCTCGCACACCGCCAGCGGGAACGTGCTGGCGCTGAGCGCCACCGACAGTGGCGGTTCCGGGGTGGCCGTGATTGAGTACGCACAGTACAGCCCGGCCGGCGACGGCTGGCACACCTATTCCGGCCCGATTACCTTTCTTGAGCCGGGAACCTACAAGCTGATGTATCGCGCCATCGACCAGGCAGGCAACACTGAGCCGTACCATACGGTCAGCTTAACGCTGTCCAGCGAGGCCACGTGCGTCACGCTGCCCTCCGGCCTGGCCGCCTGGTGGCCGGGCGATGGTAGCTACAGCGATGTGGCCGGTGGCAACGCCGGTACACCGCAGGGCGGCATGACTTTTGTCACCGGGCTCATCGGGCAGGCCATGCAGTTCGACGGCGCCACCGGCTACGTCCGCGTGCCGGCCTCCTCCAGCTTGAACGTGGGAGCGGGCAGCGGACTGACCATTGACGCCTGGATCAAGCCTTCCGACATTTCGACCCCGCGTCCAATCGTGGAGTGGAACCAAGGATCGGATTACGGCACGCACCTTTGGATTTCGACCCTGGCCGGCGGGGGCGTGGATCCGGGCAACCTGTACGCCAATCTGACAGACACGAGCGGAGCGGACCACATCTTTCGGTCCGCGGGCGGACTCGTCGCCGCCAATGCCTTTCAGCACATCGCTCTCACTTACGACAAGGCAAGCGGCATGGCGACGCTGTTCGTGAATGGCGTGGCGGTGGCTCAGCAGAACCTGGGTACATTCACGCCTCAGGCATCTTTCGACCTCTACCTCGGTCGCCGTCCTTCCGTGCTCCCTGTCGGAGTTCCTTATTTCGCCGGGGCCATGGACGAAGTTGAGCTCTACAGCCGCGCCTTGACGCCGACGGAAATCGCCGGCATTTACAACGCCGGAGCGCTGGGCAAATGCCTGGTGCCTCTCCCAACATTGGCCTCGATCCTGCCGGCGGCCGGCAACCGGCTGGATGCGGGGATTGCCATCACGCTGACCGGCACGAACTTCATCAGCGGCCTGACCACGGTGAATCTGCCGGCAGGCTTCACGGTGAACGCAGCCGGGCCGTTCACGGTGGTGAACTCGACGACGGCGACGGTAACGATTGACATCGCCGGGACGGCGGCCACCGGGGCCAACAACATCACGGTGACCAACGCGGCGCCGGGCGGCGGCACTTCGGCGGCGCAGACCTTCACGGTCAACAACCCGTTGCCGGCCATTACCTCGATCTCACCCCCGACCGCGGTGGCCGGGACGCCCGGCTTGGCGCTGACCGTCACCGGCTCGAATTTCGTCCCCGAATCCGTGGTGAGGTGGAACGGCCAGGACCGGACCACAACGCCCGTTGACAGCACACATCTGAGCGCGGCCATCACCACGGCCGACTTGGCCGTGGCCGGCACCGCGCAGGTGACGGTGTTCAACCCTGCGCCGGGCGGCGGCACGTCCGGCTCACTGCCGTTTACGATCGGCTTCCTGATTGCCTGCACACCGCCGCCCTCCGGCTTGGTCGGCTGGTGGCCCGGCGACGGCGGTCCGAATGACATGGTCGGCGGCAATAACGCCACTATGGTAAACGGCGCCAGCTTTGTTGTCGGCGGCATGGTCGGCGGGGCCTTTGACTTCCAAAACGCACCCAACACTCAAACCGGGCAGTTTGTCCAGATCGCAGCTCCGGTCGGCCTGCCTCTTGGAAATTCGCCGCGCACAATGGACCTCTGGTTCAGGACAAATGCGAATCTGAGCACGTATACTGAGTCAGCGCTGATTCAGTACGGCGCGCAGGCCCAGGACAACGTTTTTGGGCTAATCACGTCAGCTAACAGTCCTGGCAGGCTCTACTTCTTCGGAGGTAACGATGACCTGCCCGGAGTAACCACTCTTCAGCCGAACACGTGGTATCATGTGGCCGTCACATATGACGGCACGACCTTGAAACTGTACTTGAATGGGCAGTTAGAGAACAGTAAGACGACCACATCGTTGAACACGGTCCTTGACAGTAATGGCCTGACTATCGGGCTACGGCCGGGATCAGCAACCTGGGACGGCCAGATCGACGAAGTTGAAATCTTCAATCGAGCACTTTCCCAGTCTGAGATCCAAGCTGTTTTCAACGCCGGGGCGCTGGGCAAGTGCCATGCGGCCATGCCAGCGATCAGCTCGCTGTCGCCTTCCAGCACGCCGGCTGGCGGAGCGGGCTTCTCGCTGACCGTGAATGGATCGAACTTCCAGAGCAACTCCGTGGTGCGCTGGAACGGCGCGAACCGGACGACAACTTACGGCAGCGCCACGCAATTGACGGCGACCATCCCGGCGACCGACATCGCGCTGATGGGCACGGCCCAGGTGACGGTGTTCACGCCGCTGGCCGGAGAATCGGCTCCGGCCACCTTCACCATCACCGGTCTGATTGCCTGCGCGGCGCCACCCTCGGGTCTGGTGAGCTGGTGGCCTGGCGAGGCCGGCGCTCAGGACATCGCTGACAGCAACTCGGGGACGCTGGTCAACGGCGCCGCGACGGCGGCCGGCAAGGTCGGCCAGGCCTTGAGCTTCGACGGCGTAGACGACCACGTCCTGGTTCCCTTCAACAGCAACCTGAATCCCACCGGACCCTTTACCGTCGGTCTCTGGCTGAAAGCCAGCCCACAACAGGTCATCGGTGATGGCAGTTACACGGTTGTCGACAAGTCGCACGGTTGGATCGACAACGCAGGCTGGGCCATTCAGGGCGACACGGGGAACGGCACGCTTGGCTTGTTGTCTGGCAAGGGCGGCGGCTTCCCCTACACCAATTTCGTGGGAGCGGGCACGGGTGTCAGCGTGCTGGACGATCAATGGCACCACTTCTCCGGAGTGTACACCGGCAGCGCGATTGAGGTTTATCTCGACGGCGTACTGAAGGGGAGCACACCGTACACCGGGCTGCCCGTTAACAACACCAGGGATCTGTACATCGGAGCGGCCTGGCACAGCGGCACACCGACCCGGCAGTTCCATGGTCTGGTCGACGAGGTGCAATATTACAGCCGGGCGCTGTCGCTGGCCGAAGTCCGCAGCCTATACAACGCCGGCGGCTACGGTCTGTGCCGTCAGGCCGACCTGGCGCTGACCATGACCGCACCTTCTTCTTCCAACCTCGGCGTGAACGTCAACTACACGCTGACGGTGACCAATAACGGGCCGGTGGCGGCCAGCGGGGTGGTGGGGAGCCTGCCGCTGCCCAGCGGCGCCAGCCTGGTCTCTTCCGGCGCCAGCCAAGGCTCGTGCATCTCCAGCGCGGTGGTCACCTGCGCGCTGGGCAACATCGCCTCGGGGGCCGCGGTGACGGTGAATCTGCTGCTGCACCCGACGCAGTCGGGGACACTGACCGCGACTGCCAGCGTGTCGGGCAACGAGGCGGATCCCAACCCCAGCAACAACAGCGCCAGCGCCAGCACCTCGCTGTCCGGTTGGGTATACGTGGTGGGCGATTCAGCCCCAGGCGCCAGCGACGGCGTGGGCGGGTTTGGCGACGGCGTGCTCGACAACCTGGACCTGATCAGCGCGCTGCGCGCCATCACCTGGGTGGTCGGCTTCCGGCCGCCGGATTGCAGCGACCGGTTTGACGCCATGGACGCGTATCCGACCGATGCCGAGGTGCTACGGGGCGGCGATGCCATCCTGGATAACCTGGACCTGGTCGCTTCCTTGCGCCGGGTAACCAACGCCGACACCAGCCGGCCCACGCGCACCTCCCTGGGCTGCCTCACGCGGGCGCCGGGGATGGCAGCCATGAGGCGTCCTTCGCTTGGACAAGCAGGCAACCTGCGCCTGGACTTCGGAGAAGCACGGGCGGAAGCCGGACGCGCCCTGGTGCCCGTCTACCTGACGGCAGCGGCGCGGCTGGATTTGATGGGGCTGAGCCTGGCGCTGGGCTTGCCGGGCGGCGGCGGTGCGCCACTGGTCTGGCTGGCGGGCGAGGCCGGCGCCCCCACGCTCACCGACAACGGCCTGCCCGGCACCCTGGCCCTCTCCTGGCTGGGCGGCCTGCGCCTCCAGGCCGGGCAGCGCGTCCTGCTGGGCTACGCGGAGGTCCCCGGCGGCGCCCCAGCCGGCGCGCTGCAATTCATCGGTGCCATCGCCAACTCCGCCGACGGCCGCCCGCTGGCCGTCGGCCTGCCGTCACTGACCATGGAACGCCGGTAGTGCGCGTTTGGACATCGCCGCTTGAAATGGCGACTCGGTAGTTCAACTGCTCTGAAAAATTCCCTGCGGCTGGCACCGAGCCGATGTGTAACGCGAGGACTTTCAAGCTGCAGTCGCGAACGCTTCAATCGTCACCTTGTAGCCGAGGCGCTCCAGCCGGGCGACCAGGTACC
>Ga0315280_10003520_pt1 | contig 23961 bp, 21 predicted proteins | sample YL17G06_40_MG_FD_203697 | JGI IMG/M metagenome (GOLD analysis project Ga0315280, IMG submission 203697) | Sediment microbial communities from Yellowstone Lake, YNP, Wyoming, USA - YL17G06_40 | ecosystem: Environmental > Aquatic > Freshwater > Lake > Sediment | place: USA: Wyoming | collected... | reverse complement strand
GTGCTCTGGCGCAGGCTGGCTACGGCACCGAGAGTGCCGCTCGGAGCCGGGTCGGCGGGCTACTGACCGCCGGTTTCCTTGCCGGCGCTGTTGTCTTCCTTCAGCGGCAGCGTGTAGAGGTACACGTAGTGGTGGACGTTGTCCTCCTTGGACGTCAAGCTGACTTCCTTGTCAGCCTTGATGCCGCGGATGGGATAGTCGTGGACCACGATGCGCGAGCCGGCCTTGAGCTTCTTGAGTTGCGGGAGGAGCTTCACCTCCATGTCGGGGAGCAGGTAGATCGTGACCACGCTCGCCGGCGTCAGGTCGAGCTTGAAGACGTCTTCCTGCTCGATCTTGGCCAGTTTTCCGACTTTGCGCTTCTCGATGTTCTTGCGGGCGTCGGCGACGCGCTCGGGGTCGATTTCGTAGCCGACGGCCTTGCAGCCGAACTTCCTGGCGGCCGTGACCACGATGCGGCCGTCGCCGGAGCCAAGGTCATAAAGCAGATCGGACTTCTTGACGCCTGCCATTTCGAGCATCTTCTCGACCACGTCGTTGGGCGTGGGGACGTAGACGCAGTCCGCGGTGCGGATCTGCTTGAGCGCCTTCTCGGCCGTGTCGGCCGCGCGGCTGCATGCCGCCGGTGCCAAAAGCAGCCCAAACACAATCGCCGCGACGTTCAGCTTACGGTGCATGGATGGATCTCCTGAGGATTCTAGTAAAAGAAGATGGCCAGGCTGACCATCTTGTCCTTAAACTCTTCGATGCTGTCTTCGTTTACCTTGGTCCCTTTAAGGTATAGCATGCGCAATTCGCGGAGGCCGAGGAGGTGGTTCAGGTCCTTGTCGGCGACCGCGCAGTTGCGGAGGTTGAGGGTCCGGAGCTTGGAGAGCCCCTTGAGGTGGACCAAACCGGCCCCGGTCACCTGCGTGTTCTCCACCGAGAGCGTGTCCAGATCGGCCATTTTCTTCAGGTGCGCGAGCCCTGCATCATCCACCTTGGTGTCGGCCAGGTTCAGGATGGACATGTTCTCCAAGGGCTCCAGATTGGCCAGTCCCTTGCTGGTGATCTGGGTCTTCTGCAAGTTGAGGCATTCGAGGCTCGTCAGGTCGCGGAGGTTTTTCAAGCCGGCGTCGGTGATCTTCATGTCGTGGAGATAGAGCCGCACCAGGCTGGTCATCCCCTTGAGGTGGGCCAGGCCGGCGTTGGTGATCCGGCCGCCGCCGATATCGAGGGATTCCAGGTCCGTGAGCTTCTTCAGTTGCGGCAAGTCGTCGTCCGTGATCTTCGCGCTTGAGATCTCGACGTTATCGACCTTGCCGTCCGCATTGAACCGCACCCGGGCCCCAAGCGTGCGCAGCGCATCCACCACCTCCTTCTCTGCCGGGTCCGGGGCGACCTTCTCCTGCGGGGCGGCTTGAGCGGGTGCCGCCGCGGCGGGTTTGTCGGCATCCTGGGCCCAGCAGGCAGATATGCACCACCCTGCCAGCAGGAATACCAAGAAACACGAGAGTCGTCTCATCGCAGCCTCCAGTGAGTTCGTACACCGGGCCTTGCCCTGGCAAATTCGGGTCCAAAGACCCCCATTTTCGCCACGGCCGGGGCGTTGTCAACCTCCCCGGCCTCCTAACCTTTCCCGGCGTTTGGAGTGCGGCGCGGGCACCATGCGAAGCATGGTCGCGACGCTTTTTTGGCGGAGAGCGGCGCCGGGGAGAATCACTCAAAGCGGCGATGAATCGCCGCACTCCAAAGGCTATTTTCCCCCTGAACGCTTACCGCGCCGACACGACCCGGAGGTCCGCGCGTGTCACTTGTTCGCGGGCGCCGGCGGCGACGTGGGGAGCGGCTTGAAGTCGAATGCCGGATCCCCATAGTTTTTGGGCGACTGCCTTTCCACGCTCTTGCCCGAGCCTCGTTGGCGCATCGGCGGCTTCGGCTCGGACCCGGCATTGGCCCCGATCGTGCGCAGCTCTTCGAGGAGTCTGGCGATCCTGTCGTGAATCTGGCGCGTGTTGGACACGATAAGCACGTGAGCGCCGGCGAAGTCCCCGCAAGCGACTTGGCCTAGCCCGGCGCCGGTTTCTTGCCACGAGTCTGGTTCAATCGTCTCGATCGCGTCGATCAGGCTGTCGTAGTCGTCCCACGGGACATCCTTCTCGTCGCGGCAACGGACCAGGTCGGCCACGTCGTAAACCTTGGTCACGAGCATGCCCTTGGCGGCGTCCTCGGACGTGATGAAGAGCACCTCCGAGCGGATGGTCCACGTCAAGCCGAGCTGCCCCAGCATAAGATCCAGGACAGACCGAAGGGAGATCCCGCGCAGCGATAAGGTGACTTGCGTGGTCTTCGCGTCGATGCTCGCTTCCTCCAAGGCTTTCTTGTCCACGAAGATGGGAATGCGGTGGGTCCTGGCAATATGATCGATCACGTCGGCCAGGGGCGTCTGATCGAATTCTGCCTCCGCGGCGGTTCGGGTCAGGGCCTTTTCAATAGCCGCCTCGGCGGCACCGGGCTCGACGGCCACTCTCCGAGGCACGGTCGGCGGCTGAACAGTCTTCGCGGCGGCCGGCACCGCCCGGCCCTTCGCCGCCGGTTTGGCGGCCTGCGCTGCCGGCGGAGCGAACGGGTCGAAGGGGTTCGCCGCCGCGCCAAACGGGTCTGCCTCGGCTGTCTTGGGCTGCACCGCCGGCTTGGCCTCTCCCGTCTTTGTCACCGCGAACGGGTTGTCCTCATACGCGGCCCCCTGCGCCGCCGAGAGTCCGGCGGGGTCGACGGCCATCAGCCACGCGGCCACCCCAGCCGCCAACAACGTCGCCCCTGCCAAAACCGCGCTGTGTCGCAAGAATCTCCCGGACATGACGACCTCCTCTTGACCAGAAAGCGGTAGTGAAAAGAGACTGCCGTGCGAGGGACGTGTTCCGCGCGTCCCCCGCGAGTGGAGATGAGTTTACCTCCTCGGGGCGGCGGAAGCAAGCGGGTAGGGGTCGGGGTTCAGGGTTCAGCGTTGGGCCGCAACGCGTTTCTTCTGAACCCTGAACCCTGAACCCTGAACCCTTCTCGGGCCGACACGGCCCGGCTCTATGGCGGAAGCACACTCCGGATCATCCCGGTGTAAGCGGAGAACACCCTGAAGATTACCGCGATGATTAAAAGTGCGATCAGGGCCCAGATGAGAAAGGCGCCTATCGTTGAAGAGGCCGTCAGGGCGGCCTCGGCCCGGCTGCGGTACTGGGTGGAGAGCTTTCCCATGGCGTCGGGCAGCTTGCCGCTTTCCTCACCGACGTGCACGGCGTCGAGAAACTCCGGCGGGAACGACCCCGTGTCGCGGAATGCCTCGTGAATGGTCTCGCCCGCGGCAACCGCACGCTCGACGGCTTCGATCCGGTCGGTGAAATGCGCGGTCTGAGTGCTCTGGAGGCTCAACCGCAGGGCGCGGCGCACCTCCATCCCGGTGTGGAAAGTCAGGTTCATCGCCCAAGTGAGCCGGGCCAGCGAGAGCAATCGCAACGGCGCGCCGACGCCCGGCAGGCGCCAGAGAATCCGCTGGATGGGACGAGTCCAGACGAGCCCCTTTCGGCAGCCCTGAATGAACAGGAAGACCGAGGCCCCGACGATCGCCAGGAAAACCAGGTACTTGACCAGGCCGGAGTTCCCCATCAGCCCGAGCCCGAGGAGGTCAATCCGGGCCTCCTTGTTCGCGGCGATGGCGCCGGGGACCCAGATGAGCACGCCGATGACCGAGAGGGTGACCAGCAACTCGATGATCGGCCAGGTCAGGGCGGCCAGGAACGTGCGGCGGAGGTGGAGTTGGCCCTCGTAATGGTCGGCCAGTTGGGCGAAGGACTCGGCGAGCCGGCCGGATTGATCGCCGACCTCGACGATCTCACGGAACAGGGGCGGGAAGAAGTCGTCCGCGGCCGCCAGGGCCTCGCGCAGGCTCGCTCCTTGACGGATGGCATCGCGAACGGCCTCGACGCGATCTCGCGAGCGGTAGCCGGGGGCGCGCTCTGCCTCGCGGTCCCAGACGCGGAGGATGTCGATCCCTGCGTCCAGCGAGATGGCCACCCGGCGGCAGAGTCCGGCCAGGTGCTTTGTCGAGATTCTTGGGCTGCCGAACATGGGATCATTGTAGCAGGGGTCGGGGGCCAGGGGTCAGGGGCCGGGGTTCAGGGTTCATGGTTCAGGGTTCAGAGCCGGGCCGTGTCGGCCCGGGTAGCGGTTCAGGGTTTCGTTTAGCCGCCGCGATTGCGCGGCGCGTTAGGGGGGCAATTGCGGGCAACTGTCACGGCGCATGGGCGAGCCCTATAATGAATGAGCTAGAGGACGCATCCCCTATTTGAGGAGTTCAGGCTCCGATGCAGGACTATCCGATGCAGGATAATTCGACCGCTCCCGCTCCGGCAAGCCAACCCCCGGTCCCACCTGCTCCCACCAGGTATCCCCGGTTGTCCGTGATGGTCGTTTTCCTGCTGGGACTCGTGGCTCTGCTGATTACCCCCTATTTGGCCGAGCAGATCGTCTACGCGATCAGTCGGGGCAAGGCGCGTGCTGAGGCCGAGGCCGCTTTGGAGTTGCTGTCGCAGCTTCCGGCTCCGGAGAACCGTTACCGCTGGGTGGTCAAGGCGATCGCTCCGAGCGTGGTAGCCGTGGAGATGGTGCGGATCGTCCCGGGGCATCGCTTGGGAGACGAATGGACCTCGCTTTTTCAGCCGCCCTCGGCGGTCGCCGGACAGGGCTCTGGAGTCATCGTGGACAAAGAGGGGTACATCGTCACTAATTTCCATGTAGTCAACGGGGCTAGCGAGATCCACGTGACCCTCAGCGACGGGGAGGAGATTCGCAACGTGGAGTTCGTGGGGGCAGATCCCCCGAGTGACGTGGCCGTCCTGAAGATCAGTCCGGGAATGAGGAAGCTGGTTTCGGCAAACTGGGGGGACAGCGACAAGTTGGAGGTCGGCGATCCCGTGCTGGCGATCGGCAGTCCCTACGGTTTTGCCCAGACAGTGACGGCGGGGATCGTCAGCGGCAAGAACCGCCGGGTGGTGGACGCTGGCCAGACTCTGGCCCTAAACTTCTTGCAGACCGACGCGGCGGTCAATCCTGGGAACAGTGGGGGACCATTGGTGAACCTCAAGGGGGAGATCGTCGGGATCAATACCGCAATCTACGGACCGCGGTACCAGGGGATCGCGTTTGCCATTCCCAGCCGCCCGGCGCAGGAGGTCTACGACAAGTTGAAGGCGGGGGAGACGGTGCCGCGGGGCTGGCTCGGCGTGGCGATGCAAGAGGTGACCGAACCGCTGGCGGAACAATTGGGCCTGGAGCAGGCGCGCGGGGCCTTGGTGCGGGGTGTGGTCGCGGGTTCGCCTGCCGAAAAGGCAGGGATCAAGGTGGGCGATGTCATGGTCAAGTGGGGTGATAAGGCGGTCAACGACACGCACGACCTTCGGCTCCTGGTTGCCTCGACCCAGGCCGGCACCCGGGTCAAGGTGGAGCTAATTCGGGATGGCCGTAAGCAGGAGGTGACGGTGACCGTGGCTCAGCGCCAGCCGCAGTTCGGGCGGTAGCGGGACTCGGCGTCGTGGGTGGCATGCTCTCACGCCGCGCAGCGGCGAGTAAGCACGGGCCGGCCTGACGCGCATGCCCACCCACGGCTTCGCCGTGTGAGGGCATGCCACCCGACAGCGCCGCTCCCCGACAGCCGCGGTGTTGACCGATTTGGGCCCAGGGGTATAATCATCCGCACTCGGGATACCAGAGTGCCACCGCTATCAGATGCCCTTCTCAGGGTGATCCGTGCGGCAAAGGGAGTTGCCGGTTCAGGTCTCAGGGTGTGGAATGGATTCCGCGCTTCGCACCATGCCGAGTAGGACGGGCTTCCGACCCGTCCTGCGGCGGGCAAGAATGGGCCGAGCAGCTTGCGCCCCCCAGGAGTACGCGGTGTCGTTCCGATCCTCGCCGGACACGAAGGAACGCGTCAAGCAGGCGATCGACATCGTCGAGCTTGTAGGGCGGCACGTCACCCTTCGTCGCCAAGGCCGGGTCTATGTCGGCCTCTGCCCGTGGCACGACGACACTCGGCCGAGCCTTCAGGTCAACCCGGAGCGCCAGTCGTTCAAGTGCTGGGTTTGCGACATTGGGGGGGACGTTTTTAGCTTCGTGATGAAGATGGACGGGGTCACTTTCCCCGAGGCCCTGGCCATGCTGGCCGAGCGGGCGGGGATCGCGCTGGAGGCGAGCCGGCCGGAGCCCAAAGCCCCCGGGGCGCTGGAGAAGCGGGACCTTTACCGGGCGATGGCTTGGGCGGAACGGCAATACCACGAGTTCTTGCTCCGCGATCCGGAGGCCGAGCCTGCCCGGCAATACGTCCAGGAACGGGGCATTTCCGCGGAAAGCATTGCGAAGTTTCACCTCGGTTTCTCCCCCAACCGCTCGGAATGGATTCAGCGCCGCGCGCAAGCGAGCGGCCCAACCGGCAAGGCATTGGAGGCCGTCGGAATCCTGGCACGCTCTCCTGAGGGGGACAGGGTCTACGACCGGTTCAAGGGCCGAGTGCTCTTCCCGATCCACGACGTTCAGGGCCGGCCGATCGCCCTGGGCGGGCGAGTCCTGCCGGAATCGGGGGCTACCAGCCCTGCCAAGTATATCAATTCCCCCGAGACCGCCCTGTTTCGCAAAAATGAGCAGCTTTACGGGCTGGACGTTGCGCAGGGCGCCATCCGCAAGAAGGGTGGAGATGGCCTTCGGACTGCTTTGGTCATGGAGGGCTACACCGACTGCATCATCGCCCACCAGTTCGGCTTCGAGAACGCCGTAGCGGTCCTGGGCACCGCGCTGGGCGAGCGGCACGTCCAGGTCCTGAAGCGATTCGCCGACCGGATCGTGCTGGTCCTGGACGGCGACGAGGCCGGGCAGCGGCGGACCAACGAAGTCCTGGAGCTGTTCGTCAGCCAGAGCGTCGATCTGCGGATCGTCACGCTGCCGGAGGGGCTCGACCCGTGCGACTTCCTCATCCACCGCGGCGCCGAGGCATTCCGGGAGCTGCTGGAGGCCAACGCGGTGGACGCCCTGGAACACGCCTTCCGCACGCTGACGCGGGGCATTGACCTGGACCGGGACATCCATGCGGCGAGCGGGGCGCTGGAGCGGCTGGTGGCGATTGTGGCCAAGGCCCCGCGCCTCGGGCCGGATACGACGCGGGAGGACCGTTTCCGCGAGGAGAAAATCTTGCAGCGTCTGGCGGCCAGCTTCCGCGTGCCGGAAGGGGACGTGCGCGAACGGCTGACAGCGCTGCGCCGTTGGGCAAAGCGCCGCCCCGGCGCGACACCGACGCGCAAGTCTCCCGCCGAAAAAACAGCCTCCGCAAGCCGGACCAAGGCCCCCGAGCCCTGGGAGCGGGAACTCTTGGAACTCCTGCTGCACCATCCCGAATGCCTGCCGGAGGCCCGGGTTGCACTCACGGCGGAGGAGTTTGCGCCTGGGGCCGGCCGCGAGATCTACGGGGCACTTTGCCGCCTTGCGGACGCGAAGACCGCACTTTCGTTCGAGCGGCTGATGTTGGAGTTCGACGAGCCGGCGATCCAGAGCCTGCTGGTCGAACTGGACGAAACCGGGGCCGCCAAGCAATTCGCGGACCCCAAGGCCCTCTTGGAGGAACTCATTAAGACCTATCGCACCGTCCAGACCGCCAAGCAGCATCCCGCCCAAGCGGGCGCGCTGCGCCAGGGGGGGCTGGACGAGAGTCAGGAGATCGACCTTTTGCGTCAGATCGTCCTGAACGAGCGGGCCCGCCATGGCATTTCCGAGCCCACGGAAGGGTAGGACCATGGTTGGGTTTTCTCTTTCACGCAGCGCGCCAGGCGGGCGCGGAAGGAGAGTGTGCGGTGGACCATTTCGACAAGGAATTGCAGGAATTGGTCGCCAAGGGCAGATCGCAGGGATTTCTGACCTACGACGAGGTCGTCCGCTATCTGCCCGATGAGGCCGTCGACCCGGAGAAACTGGACAACCTGTTGATCGCCTTGGACGAACGGGGGATCGAGCTGGTCAACCAGTCCCCCGAGCCGGAGTTTTACGAAGCCCCCAATCTGAAACATCCCTCTGCGGAAACCGGCCCGGCAGGCGGGGACCTTCCGGGTCCATGCGAGGCGGCGGAAGGATCGCCGCTTCCGCCCGACGAAGTCCCCCGCTGGAGCAGCGACCCGATCCGGCTCTACCTGACCCAAATGGCCGTGATCCCGCTCTTGACGCGGGAGCAAGAGATCTCGCTGGCCAAGAAGATCGAAGTCGCCCGGAAGCGCTTCCGCCGCACGGTGGTCGGCTGCGCGTTGGCGATGCGGGGGACAATCAACACGCTGCTGAAGGTCCACGGCGGGACGTTGCCTTTTGACCGCACGGTGAAGGTCTCGCTCACGGAGCGGTTGACCAAGGAGCAGATCCTCGCCCGGATGCCCCACAACTTGCGCACGCTGGCCCACTTGATGGAGGAGAACAAGCGGGATTTCTTCCGGCTGATCAACAAGCGGACGCCGCCGCAGGAGCGGGCCGCGTGCCGGACGCGGTTCATCCGCCGCCGCCGCAAGACGTTGATCCTCGTGGAGGAGCTGAGCCTGCGCACGCGCCGCGTCCAGGCCATGATGCGGCAAATGGAGGACATTGCCCAGAAGATGAAGCTCCTCCGCAGCCGCATTCGCGAGCTTGCCGAACGGCCCTCGGGCCAGTTCGACCGCAACCGCCTCCGCAGCGAGCTTCGCGAGCTGATGGTCCTCACCCAGGAAGGCCCCACCGGGCTGCGCAAGCGGTGCGAGAAGATGCGGGCCCAGTACCAGGACTACGAAGAGGCAAAACGCCAACTCTCCAGCGGCAACCTGAGGCTGGTGGTCTCGATCGCCAAGAAGTACCGCAATCGCGGGCTGAGCTTCCTGGACCTCATCCAGGAGGGGAACACCGGGCTGATGCGGGCCGTGGACAAGTACGAATACCGCCGCGGCTACAAGTTTTCCACGTACGCCACCTGGTGGATCCGCCAGGCCATCACAAGGGCCATCGCCGACCAGGCGCGGACGATCCGCATCCCGGTACACATGATCGACGTGCTCAGCAAGCTGCGGAACACCGGCAAACGCCTCTTGCAGGAGCTGGGCCGGGAGCCGAGCACGGAGGAGACCGCCCGGGCGGCGGACTTGTCGTTGGACGAAACCCGCCGAGTATTGAATATGGGCCGGCACCCGGTAAGCCTTGACCGGCCGGTCGGTGAGAGCGAAGATAGCTGTTTCGGGGAGTTCATCGAGGACGATGGGACCGCCCGACCCGAAAAGGCTGCCTCCAATGAGATGCTTCGGGAGCGAATCGAGGGACTGCTCAAGACCCTTACGTATCGCGAGCGGGAGATTATCCGCCTGCGGTATGGATTGGGCGATGGGTATACGTACACCCTGGAGGAGGTGGGCCGGATCTTCAAGGTCACCCGCGAGCGGGTGCGGCAGATTGAGGCCAAAGCGGTCCGCAAGCTGCAGCATCCCGTGCGGAGCCAACAGCTTGAAGGCTTCCTGGAGCGGATGGCGGGCTAGCGCCCGTCGCCTCCGCAAGCCGCTGACCCGCCCGTCAGCGGCTTTTTTGTTTTCTTGGCGCGGTTCTCTGCGGAGGCCGCGCCGATTCACAGTTCACAACAAGCCGTACGCACTATGTCAATGTCATCGCAGATCACCGTCAGCACGAATACTCTTCGGAAGCTGCACCGGATTCATCAACAGCTTCGGGATTTGAGGGAGCGTTTGGGGCGTGGGCCGCGGGTTGTCCAGGCCCACCAGGCGAATGTCAGCCGGTTGGAGAAGGAGTTGGAGGATCTCAAGGCGAAGGCTAAGGCGCTGCGGGTGGCGTGCGACGCCAAGCAATTGCAGTTGCAGACCGGGGAGGCGGCGGTCAAGCGTCGCCGCCAGCAGTTGCTGGAGGCCAAGTCGAATGCCGAATTCCAGGCGCTAAAGGACCAGATTGCCGCCGACGAGATGGCCAACAGCGTCCTGGCCGACGAGGCCCTGGAGCTGATGGAAAAGCTCGACGGCCTGAAGGAGGAGGTGGCCGCGGCCGAATTCGCCTTGGCGAAGGCCCGCGAGGAGGCCGCCAAGAGCCGCCAAGAGTACGAGGGTCAGGCGCCGAACATCCAGAAGGATCTGAAGCGGCTGGAGGCGGAGCTGAAGCAAACCGAGGCCGAGCTATCCGGCGATTTCTTGGAGCTCTACCGGCGCCTGGTGAGGGCCAAGGGAGGCGACGCCTTGGCCCCCATCCACGGCGAATTCTGCGGCGGCTGCAACCAGCACGTCCCGCTGAACATGTGTGCCGGGCTGATTCTGTCCAAGCCGATTTGCTGCAAGTCGTGCGGCCGATTGCTGTACTTGCCCGAGGATCATCCCCCGGTCCGTCCGTCCACGGAGTAACCGGATCAGCGTTTCAACTGGTTCGCTTTCGGCGTGACCTGCTCGATGTTGGGGGTGATGTCGGCCTCCGCGTCCCCGAGTGCCCACTGGAAGCCGCCGAGGATGATCTTCTGGCAGGTGGGGTTGGTCCAGACGTCCTCGCGGTGGCCGAGCGAGGTGAAGTACACGCGGCCCTTGCCGTGCTTATGAGCCCACGTGGCCGGAAAGGGCGGGCGCTGATAGCAGTCGTCGACCATGCCCTCGGTCTCCTGGACGAGGATCACGTGCAGGTCCTTGGCGAAGTTCTTCAGGGCGTACCACTCCTCCAGGAGTTCGAAGTCCTCGACGCCCTCCAGGCCGGGGAACTTGGGCGAGGCGACCTTCATCTTGGCCTTCTGCTGGCGGCCGTGGACGATGAACTCGCCGCCGAGCATGACAATGTAGGGATCGAGGTCCGTCTGGATCTCGTTGGCCCTGCCCTTGGAGTGGAAGGTGTCGGACGCGGAATGGAAGCCGACGAAGCCCTTGCCGCCGGCCACTGCGTCCAAGAGCTTCTGCTTGCCGGCCGGGGTCATCGGGGGAAAGCCGTCGGTCGACTTGGGGGCGCACAGGTTGCCGCAGGAGTAGAAGGCGAAGCAATCGTACTGGTCGATGTCGCCGTCGAAGATCGTGCCGTCCTTCGAGCAAACCACCTCGACGCCGTGCTTCTGGCCCTCGTCGACCAGGAGCTTCTCCGAAAAGCTCAGCTCATCCTTCGTCTTGCGGGCGACCGGAGAGTGTTGGAAACCGACGCTCCGCGTGAAGTACAGGATCTTGTGCTTCTTCTGCGCGGCCTGCGTCCAGCCCAGCGGAAAGGCCGACACGCCCAGGATGGCGGCACCGCTTAGCTTCAGCATCTCACGACGTTTCATGGCAGAATCTCCATCCAATCGGGGTTATACTGGGAAGAACCGGGGTTCCGTATTCCTCATAACGTATCCGATCGGCATGGCGAAGCCAAGGGGCGAGGGTTCAGAGTATTCGCGTTCCCGGGCCCTTCATCCCTCATCCTTCATCCCTCATCCCTCGCCCCTCTTCCCTCAAAACAGCCGCCGCTGGCTGGGGCGGCCCAAGAAGTCGGCGTCATAGCCGGCGTCGCGAAGCCGGTCCACGAAGGACTCCGGGCCGTGCGTGCAATAGACCCGGCGGGGCCGGACCCGATCGACCGCCTCCAGCAACTCCGCGTAATCGGCATGGTCCGACAGGGGAAGGGCGCAATCGACCCCCAGCCGGTACTTGGCACGCTCGTCGATCGCCCAACCGGTGACGGCGAAGCGGACCTCGCGGGCCGCGTCGGGAAGAGGCCGCGTGCCGGGCGGCACCACGAGCACGTGCCCGGGCTCCGGATTGCGCGTGTACACGCCCCGGTGGCCCAGCTTCACGCCGAACGATTCATAGACTCTGCTGATCGGATCGATCCGGCGGTGCTGCAACACGGGAAAGCCCGCGTCGGCCAGGATCCGCGTGACCTCCTGGGCTTTCCCCAGGGCATACGCCACGACGACGGGCGTGCCATCGGACGCCAGGACCTTGCGGACTTGCTCACAGAGCTGCCCGATCACCTCCTCGCGCGGGGGGAATCGGTACTGTGGATGGCCGAACGTACACTCGATCACCAGGATGTCGGCCCGGGGGAGTTCCGCCCGCGGGGTGGTCGCCGACTCGCCGAGCTTGAAGTCGCCGGTGTAGACGAGGGACTGGTCGCCGTCTTCGGCCAGGAGCATGGCGGAGCCGAGGCAGTGCCCTGCCGGATACGTGGTCAAGCGCAGGCCGCCCCACTCGATCGGCGTACGGTAGGGCATTTCCAAGGTTCGCCGGGGCCCCACGCGCAATCGGTAGAGGGCTGCCGTCTCCGGGGTGCAGAGGGCGTACTCGTGCGGGGCAATGTGGTCGGTATGGGCGTGGGAGACAAACGCCCGCGGCTGGCGGCGGCGGAAGTCAATGGCCAGGTCCGCCTTGCTCAGTCTCAGTCCGCCGTCCCAGTGGAACACGATTATCAGCTATCAGCTTTCAGCTATCAGCTTTCAGCCATCAGCTTGCTGAGAGCTGATAGCTGACGGCTGATGGCTTGTGGGGGCAGGTTGGCAACCTGCCCCACGTCGCGCCAGGTCTACTCTGCCTTGAGTTCCCGGATGTAGATGTTCTTGAACCAGAGCGTGTTGCCGTGGTTCTGGAGCTCGATCTGGCCGGTGGGGTAGATTGGCTTGGCGCGGTCCCAGTAGTTCTCCAGGACCACGTTGTCCACCACCAGTTCGCCGTTGAGCCAGACACTCACCTTCTCGCCGACCATCTTGATGCGGAGGGTATTCCACTGGCCGACGGGCTTGTCGGCACGCTTGAGCGGCTTCCTGGGGTTCTTCTCGTTGTTATAGAGGCCGCCGGAGCCTTCGGGGTTGTCCTCCGGGTCCCAGATCTGCACCTGGGGGCTGCCGCGGAGGTAGATGCCGCTGTCGCCGCGGCGGAGGATCTTGTAGTCCACGTACATCTCGAAGTCGCCGTAGTCCTTGGCCGTGCAAAGACTGTCGCCGCGGCCGTCGAACACCAGCGCGCCGTCCTCCACTTTCCAATGGGCCCGCATCCTCTCGTCGGCCTTTTTCTGCGCCGCGGCCAACTGCTGCGGGGTCATCTTAGCGCGGGCCGGGGGGCTGGCCACGAGGCCCTTCCAGCCCGTGAGGTCCTTGCCGTTGAAGAGGGCGACGAATCCCGGCGGCGGCGTATTGTCGGCAGCCAGGGCCCAGGACGCCAGGAGAAGGGAAGCCAAACTAGCCGCAATCCCACGGACAAACATCTTCATTTCTCGGCTCCTTGCAGTGCAGGCACACGAAGTAACAGGCGACTCGCAGCACTCCACAGCGTAGCAACGCCGCGCGGGGAGTGCAACCGATCCGGAGTCCGTGCCTCGCGTTGCTCGCCAGCGGCCTCAGGCGAACAGTCCCTCCATCGCGAGGGTGAGAATAATCCAAAGTGCGGCGACCGCCTCGCCAAAATCGATCTTGGATACTCCGCGCCGGCGGTTGACAAACACGATCGGGGTCTCCCCAAACCTTACGCCCAGCCGTCTCAGGCGGAAGAGGACCTCCTCCTGAAATGAGTATCCAACCGACCGCACCGCGCCGAAATCGAGCTTCGCCAGTTGTGCGGTCCGGTAGCAGCGGAACGCCCCGCTGCAGTCCTTGGGCGCAAGGCCCAGACACCACCGGGCGTAAAGGTTGACGCCCCGACTCATGAAGCGCCGCTTGAGCCCCCATCCTTCAATGCCGCCGCCGGGAACGTACCGCGAGCCGATCATCACGTCCACGCCCGGACCGGCCAACGGGTCCATGCCCGCAAGCAACGCGGGCAGTCGCTCCGGGGGATGGCTGAAGTCGGCGTCCATGGTCACGAGGTATTGGCAGCCGCGTTGGATGGCGTACCGCATGGCGGCGACGGTGGCCGTGCCCAGCCCCAGCTTCCGCTCACGGTGGAGGCAATGGACCCGCGGGTCTTCGGCTGCCTTGCGGTCGCACCACTGGCCGGTGCCATCGGGTGAATTGTCGTCCACGACCAGGACTTGCGCTTCGGGCAGATGCCTGAGGATCTCGCCGATCAGCCGGGGGAGGTTCTCGATCTCGTTGTAGGTAACTACCGCCACCAGGGTCTTCGGGGCGTTTGCCACGGGATTCGTCTCCATCCCAACCTCCAGGCTGAGGTTTGCGTCTTTGAGGGATCGGGACTGCGGGATTGCTGGAGGGCGATAAAATCGCTCCTGACACGAAAGCCGCGCCCGATTAGAATAACACCTCCGATCTGCCCGTGCGACCAGACCCCGATGATTTGCCCCGCCTCGCGCCAATTCCAACCCCCCGTTGCGTCCGGAAACGATTCTGTGTCGGAACCGGCTGCGACTCCTGACGGCTGTCCCAGGCCGTACGGGCGTGCCTTTTGGCTGGCCTACATCAGCAACACCTTGGTGACCGTGGGAGTCGCCCTGCTGTATCGCTATGCCGACTTCGTGACCTATCTGGGCGGATCGGAGTTCCACCTCGGGTGGATCGTCGGCGTGGGCATGGTCGGCAGCGTGCTCATGCGCCTCTCGCTGGGTGCAGGGATTGACCGCCACGGGCCGCGCCTGATCTGGCTTGGCTCGCTGGTCCTCTTTGCCGTTACTTGCTGGGCCCATCTGGCCATCGCCCGCTACGACGGTGTCTCAATCTACGTGTTGCGGGTCCTCTATTGCACCGCGCTGGCCGGGGTGTTTGGGGCATCGGCCACGTTCATCGCGGGGCGCTCCGGCGGCCCGCGCATGGCCGAGCTGCTCGGCATATTGGGGACCTCGGGCTTCTTGGGGATGATGCTCGGGACGCACCTGGGGGATTTCATCTGTCGAGCAGAGTCGCTCCAGAGATGGGACGTGGATTGGATGTTCCTGGCAGCGGGACTATTGGGCATCGCGTCCGTGCCGTTTGCCTGGCTTTCGACCCGGGGACTGGCGCCGCCGGAACACTACCGGCCGGTCCCGTTGGTCCGGATCGTCCGACGCCACCAGCCCGGAATCGTCTTGCTGGTGGGCGTCGCCACCGGCGCGGCGCTGGTGATTCCGGCCACGTTTTTGCGGACCTTTGCCGCGGAATTGGACATCCCGCGCATCGGCCTGTTTTTCACCGTGGTCGCAATGACCGCGTTCAGCACGCGGGTCCTCACCCGGCGGCTGCCGGCCCGGCTCGGCTTGCCGCGAATGATCCTGATCGGCCTGGCGGTGATGGCGGCCGCTCAGGTCCTGTTCCTGCTGGTGCGAAACGAGTGGCAGCTTGCGATCCCCGGCCTGGCCCACGGGGTAGCGCAAGCCATTCTGTACCCCATGGTGACGGCCGCAGGGAGCAGCACGTTTCCGATCCGCTATCGCGGGCTGGGGACGACCATCGTTCTGGCGACGCTGGACGTTGGGCAGCTCATTGGGGCCCCGTTGGCGGGCATCCTTCTCCACGTTAGCGGATCCCTCGGGATGCCGGGCTATGCGACGATGTACCTGGTCATGTCGGTGGTGCTCGTCGTGGTGGCGGGGCTGTACGCGGCGACGCTCCGCCCGGCGTCAGTTCCCCGCGCCCCCGCACGCCGGCAAAGCACACTGCCGGTAGTTCAGGTCGCAGGCGGCTATCCGCCCGCCGAGGGCGCTCCTGCGCGAGGCGCTCCGGCGGCATCCTCTCACGCTCACCGACTTGCCCCGGCCAGCCCGCCAACCGCGTCCGCGGGCCGAAGCTAGTTCGCGCCCGGGGTCGGCGGGGCGCCCGCGTTCCCGCCGTTCGGCTCCTTGCCAACGGAAATCAGCGACACGGCGTTGGTCAGCAGGAGCGTGTTGGGGATGAAGACCCGGCCGGTGGCGGACTGGATCGCCGTGTAGCGGAGGTTTACTTCCACCACGCTCCCCTGGAAAGTGAGGACGCCGATCTCGTCATTCCGCTTGAACGGCTTGTAGATCAGGATCAGCACGCCGGCCAGGGCATTGGAGAGGATTTCTTTGAGGGCCAGTCCAAGGGCCAGGCCGGTGAGCCCCAGGCCGGCGACCATCGCCGTGACGTTCACGCCCAGGGTTCCCAGGGCGGTGAGCGCGCCGAACACCAGGAGCGCGATCTTGGCCGATTCGGCCAACAGGCCGATCACGTCGGGATCGATCCGGCGGGAGGTGAAAAACCGGCGGATCACCCGGTCCGCTCCCCTGCCGGCAATCCAAAAGGCCACGAAAACAGCAAGGCTCACCCCGACCAACGGCATGTACGACAAGGTTCTTTCCGTCATACTGGCCCACATTTCGGGTATCGGCATGGCTTCTAACTCCTTGGAGGCGAATCACTCCGTGACCGGGACTCCTTGTAGGCCGGTCACTCCGTGACCGGCGTGCGGCGTCACGGAGTGCGGCCGCCACTTCACTGCCGCTCCTTCATTTCGGTGGCGGGGCAAGCCGCTCGGCAAGCCGCTGAAAACGAGGGTCCGGGTCGCCGCGGACCAGCTCCTTGACCCGCTCCACAAGGTCGGGGTCTCCGGTGGTGGCCAAGAGCGTCATCGCGGTCAAGCGGACCTCTGCATCCGCGTCGCGAGTCAACTCCAAGAGCCACGGCACCGCGTCCAGCCCCGGCATCTCCGGGAGCAGTCGGGCAAGGCGCCGGCGCGCTTGGGGGTCGGAGTCGAACCATCGCCTGGCCAGAGCCAGCTCGCGGTCTCTAAAGCCGCGCCGTTTCAGCTCGGCCTCGGCTTCCGCCACTTCACGCCGGTCTTCCGCCTGCAAACGGCGGATGATCGCGAATGTATCGTCTTTCACCGCCTGATTCGAGGCGGTGGGGCTTCCCGTGCCATCCGGCTTCCCCGCGTTCGGGCCTCCCATCGGGGAGAGCTCGGCAGGCCCGTTGGCCACGGATGGGCCGCGCGGGCTTGGCCCTTCGCCGCCTTCTTCGTCGCCCGAAGGTACCTTTCCCTCGGACAGGCGCCGGGGCGACCGACCCGAGGACGGTGCCCCAAGCGGCCGCGGCTGGCCCGCTGGGACGGGCTGGTAGCCCGTCCTGTTTGCTCCTGGGATCCCTGGGAAGAGCGCAGTCTCGGCGGAGGTCGGGGCGGGCGGCGCCGAGGCGCCGCTCAGCATTGGTCTATCGATTTGCAGGACGGTCTCACAGACCCGCAGTCCGTTCCGGACGGACTCCTCCGGCGTGCCGTAAGTTGCCCCTCCGCTTCCCTCTGCCGTTCCGGCCCGGGCGGACACCGAGCGGAGAACCGTCTCGCAGGAGAGGACCACCTCGGTTCCGCCGGGGGCATTGTCCGTCGGCCAAACGAGGATGCGTTTGGCGATGGCTGCAGCGCGCTCTCGCGTCTCCGGGCCGAACTGCTCCACTCGGCTTGCGAGGCCGCGGGATAGGGCCTTCAACCGAGGGGCAGCCGCCGCTGCCGCAAGGGTCTTCCATCGCTCGATCTCGTCGTCCAGCGCGACGCTCGCCCGCTCGGCCAACTCGGGTCTGGCGGAAGCGAAGGCCTCAACGAGCGCGGGGATACCGGGCTCTCCCAACCGGACGATGCAGTCGAGGAGGCCATCGAGCCGATCCTCGGGGGCCTGCTCCAGTTGATTGGCCCAGTGGCGGGCCAGCCACCAACCCTGATGGTTCCAGGCCCAGAGTGTTGCGGCGAGCAGCCCGAGTGTGAAGGCCGCCGTAATCAGGAGGCCCTTGACACGCTTCATGAGTAGGCACCAGTTTGCGATAGTCGCTTATTCTTCGCATGCTTCCTATTTTCGCTTCCTTGCCCGATGTGGGGCCGCATTCTCCGCGATTCTCCCCAGGGCAGCAAGAGCAATCGGGCCCCACCCGGCCCGGAGAATTTCACTGACCTCCCGACCCCGCCTAAGCCGAATAATCAGGAGCCTCCGCACACTCGACAGCAGCTCACCGCTTATGGTGGTATCGATGGTCGGCACGCATCCGCCAAGGGCCTTCGTGAAGCTCGGCACCGCGGTTCTCCCTCACGTGGCCATTCTCGCGGGGATTCTACTGCACTCCACGCGGGGCATCGGGGCCGAAGGCATCCTGGTCGCGCGGGATGGCCCCGGCAAGGCGACCAGCAGCAAGGCGGCCCGGGAAGACGCCCTGCAGGCAATCCCCATGACCAAGCTGAGTGCCGAAGGCAAGGCCAAGGCCGGCTGGGTCCTGTCGCACAGCAGCGTCTTTCGGCGGATGCCGATCCGCGTCATTCCCTGCGATCCGGACATGTACCTGTTTCTCGTCCAGCATCCCGACGTGGTCGTCAGTATCTGGGAAATCATGGGGGCCAGCCATGTGGCCGTGCAGCAGACCGGGCCCGACAGCTACAAGGTGACCGACGACATCGGGACCGCCGGGTCGATCGAGTTCCTTTACCGCAGCCACGACACCCACGTGGTATACGTCGAGGGCACGTACACGGGCAGCCTGTTCGGCCAGTCCATCCGGGCGCGGGGCCTGATGCTGCTCAAGAGCGGCTACCTCCGCGAGACCGACGGACGCTACTACATCACCTGTCGGCTGGACGCCTTCATGCACATTGAGCCCAGCGGTGTGGAATTCCTCACCAAGACGTTTCTCCCCATGGTCAGCAAGGTGGCCGACAACAATTTCATCCAGACCGCCGCCTTTCTGGCCAGCGTCTCCCGCACTGCCGAGGTGAACCTCCGGGGGATGCAGCGGCTGGCGTCGAAGCTCTCCAAGGTGCAGCCGGAGATCCGCCAGGAGTTTGCCCAGGTGGCCGAGCGGGTGGCCCAGCGGGTGGACCCGGCGAAGCCGCTTCCTGCGGCGGACCTGAAAACCAGTCCCCTTCTCCAGACGCCGCACGTCGCGTCGAACCAGTCGTCGGCCGGCCCCGTCCCTCAATCGACCGCCACCGCGGCTACCCCGGCGGGAACTTCTTCAAGGCCAACTCCTTGAGTTGGCGCAGATCGACTTTGCCCGTGCCGAGAACGGGGATCTGCTCCACTTGGCAGAAGCTGTCCGGCGACGGGACCCATAGCGCGGGCAGTCCTGTGGCGCTCAGCTCGCGGCAAACGATTTCCGGCGGCTTGGGGAGTCCGGTGTGCAGCACCACGAGCCGCTCCCCTTTGCGCGGATCGGGGACGCAGGTCACCGCCAGCGAGACGGTGTCCTCGTCGAGGGCCAGGATCCGGCCGAGGGCCTCTTCGATGCGCATCAGAGGGACCATCTCCCCGCCGATCTTGCAGAAGCGACTCTCGCGCCCGGTGATACGGATGAAGCCGTCCTGGTGGATCTCGGCGATGTCGCCGGTCACGTACCAGCCGTCGCGGATCACCTCGGCCGTGAGTTCCGGCTGATCGAGATACCCCTTCATGACGTTGGGGCCTTTTACCAGCAGCATGCCCGACTTGCCTCGCCCCAAGTCGCGGCCGGTCTCCAGGTCCACCACCTTGACCTCAATGCCGGCCAGCGGCCGGCCCACGGTCCCCTCCTTGCACTCCGCTTGACCGCTCAGCGAGCGACTGGCCGGAATGTTGCACGAGACGCAGGGCGAGAGTTCGGTGGTCCCGTATCCCTCCAAGGGCCGCAAGCCGAACTTCTGCTCGAACGCGTCGGCGACCTCCTTGGACAGCTTCTCGGCGCCGGTAACCACGAGTTGCAGCGTGGCAAAGTCCTCCGGCGCACATCGCCTCACGTAAGATCGGAGGAAGGTCGGCGTGCCAACCAGGATCGTCGCCCGGTGCCGCCGCACCAGCGCCCCGACCTGGCGGGCTTCCAGCGGGTTGTAGTGATAGACCACTTGGGGATCCAGCATCAGTCCCGCCCAGAGCCCCACCGTGTAGCCGAAGGAGTGGAACAGCGGCAGGATCCCCATCAGCACGTCGTCTTCGCTGAGGTTCAGGGCCGCGTTGAACGCCTCGACGTTCGACCCGATGTTGCGGTGCGTGAGCATCACCCCCTTGGGCTCGCCGGTGGACCCGGACGTGAAGATCACCGTCATCAGCTCGTCGGCGCCGATGCGCGTCAGTCCGAGCCAGCGCTCGAGGATCGCCACCGGGATGGCCCACGCCTGCAACCCCGCGATCAGCTTGTCGGCCAGCCTCACTCGGTCCCGCAGATCCTCCAGGAAGACCAGTCCTGCGTCGATGTGAAGATGCCCGAAGCGCTCCATCACCTTCCGGCTGGTGAGCACGCGGCGCATTTGGCTGCGGGCGATGCAGAGGTTCATCACCTCAGAGGAAACGGTGTAGTTGAGGTTGATCGGGACGCGCCCGTCGAGCAGCAGGGCGGCGTTTGCCAGCACGCCGACAACCGATGGCGGCAAGAGCAAACCGACGTGCCGCTCATCGGCCGCGAGCACGTGCCGGGCCAAGAGGCGGCGCATGATGAGCGTTCGGGTGAGGAGGCTGCCGGCGGTGAGTTCCAGGCCCGTCGTGTCCGCGACCTTGATACGGCGCATGTTCCGGCGGCACATCCTCAGGAAGTTCCGCGGCGGGATTCCAAATCGCGCTTTGCCGATGCCCATTGCCGTACCCCAGTCATCTTCACCAATCGGGCATTCTAGGGTGACGCTGGAGCATTGACCATTGACCGGGGGTCTCCGCGCCGGGCGGACCGTCCCATGCGGGCCGTCTCGCTTGTCCCTTTCGGAATGACCGGAAAACCCAGTCCCTCCTTTGCGGAATAAGCCGCAACATCCCACGCCGCTTGAAGTTGTGGCCCGGGTCGTTCGATGATTGGGATTGAGGAGACTCCCCATGGACATCAATAGGAATCAGGTCTTCCTGGCTGGACTGGTTCTGATACTGTTCGGGGCCCAGTTCCGGGCCATGGATGCGGTGGTGTTGACGCCCAAGGCCACGAGACTCCTCGCCGATCAGACCGACCAGGCGGGGGCTGCCGTGACCAAGACCATGGAGACACTGACGGGCACGGAGCCCAAACTGCTGCGAAAGACGGTTCGCCCCCCTGAATGGGTAGGATATTTCTGCCTATCCGTGGGTGCCGTGCTGATCCTCCACAGTTGGACGATGGCGAAACCGGCATGAAGCACTTCGCGAGGAGTGGAGCCCGCCAAAGAGGTACTGCCCGTGGCCGCCCGTGGCCGACTGCGTGACGCGTTTCGCCTGCCAAAAAGGCTGGGCCGGCACCCATTGCGGACCGCCGTGTGGCCGGCGGTCTTGCTGACGGCAGCCGCCTTTGGGATGGCTCCCAACCTGCCGAATCCGGCAGTGCGGCAAGAGCCGAAGCCTTCGATCCAGGAGGCCAAACCCTTGCTCCAGGAAGGGCCCAAGCCTCCGTTCGGGCAGCCGGCCCGCCGCCTCCGGGAAGGGACCGAGCTGGTCGATCAAGTGGGACGTTTTCAGGTCACCGGAGATCGGGTCGCTTTCGTCGCCGATCCGGGCAGTCAGCGGTTCATCGTCCTTGAAAACCTGAGCCTGGAACGGATCGCTCGCACCTTGGCCGAGCGTCCCCAAGAGTCGCAGTGGAAGGTCAGCGGAACGGTCACCGAGTTCCGTGGGACCAGCTTCCTCTTGATCCGCCGTGCCATCTTGCGGGGCCCCGCGCCGCTTGACACCCACTCTGGTGGTAATATCATGGGGGATACGTCCGAAAGGCCGATGCCAGGCGGCAAGGACGCCATGCCGGCCAGCGCGGGGGCAGACCCACGCCGTCCCAGCGGCCCTTCGCGATGAACGTGGACCCATCCGATCGTAAGGGGACCGCCGCAGGAGCTTGACATGCCCGAGTATCGACACCTTCTGATCCATGAAGTCGGCGACGTGACCGTCGTTCATTTTCGCGATAGCAGGATCACCGAGGACCTGAGCATCCAGGAGTTGGGTCAGGAGTTGTTCCAACTGGTGGAGGTCGAGAAGCGGAACAAGTTGGCGTTGAACTTCGCCGGGGTCGATTTCTTGTCCAGTTCGGCCCTGGGGAAGTTGATTACCCTGGAGAAGAAAATCAAGGCCCACAACGGCCAGATGAAACTGTGCAACATCCGGCCGCAGATTCACGAGGTCTTCGTGATCACGAAGTTGAACCGGTTGTTCGACATCCGCAAAGACGAAGCCGACACCCTGGCGGCCTTCTAAGACGCGTCCCACCGGCCGGAGACCCGCCGGCCTTCGGAACCGTGTTCCATGGTAGACCAACAGTGGACTTGGCAGCACATGTACCTCATCCCCAGCCGAAGTGGGGCTGGGCGCGAGGTGCAACAGGAGATCCTGTACGAACTCAAGCGGCAACGCTGGGTGCCCCGCGACATCTTTGCCATCCATCTGGCCATGGAAGAGGCGCTGGCCAACGCCATCAAACACGGGAACCGTTATAACGCGAACAAGTCGGTCCGCGTCCGGTGCCTGATGTCGCCGGAACTGGTACGGATCGAGGTCGCGGATGAAGGGGTGGGCTTCAACGTTTCCCAGGTCCCCAACCCGACCGACCCCGACCGCATCGAAGCCCCCTCAGGCAGGGGGATCATGTTGATGCGTAGTTTCATGTCCCGGGTCGAGTTCAACGCATTGGGGAATCAGGTGACCATGGAGAAGGAGCGCAGCGAGGCTGGCGAACCGCTCCTCGGGGAAGGCGCGGTCCAGGAAAACTGAGGGATTTAGGGCCGCGTCTCCCGCGTCGCTCAGCTTGTGTGGCCCGCGCCGGCAAGCTATCATAAAAGGCGACACTCCCCGATAGCTCAGTTGGTAGAGCAAGCGGCTGTTAACCGCTTTGTCCTAGGTTCGAGTCCTAGTCGGGGAGCTTTTTGATTTTCGACGAAACTTACTGCCCCACCAGTTAGCGCCCGACGGCGAAGAGTCGGCCGCCGGGCGTTTGTGAAGCTTCACAGTCTCAGCCCAAAGGAGTCTCAAGTACGGCCACGGTTCCCCCAAATCCCAGTGATCGGGAGCTTGTGCTGACGGTGATCGCCGGCGAGACCACCCCCGAGTCGGCTATTCCGCTCGTCAGGGGAATTGATCCCAGCGTGAAGGGCTTCATCTTGGAGCAGCTTGCCAAGCAGACGATTCAGGTCGCCCAGGCGATCGGCTTGGTCAATCGGCTCGATGAGTTGGCCCTGTCGAGGGCAAGAGCGGTCAGCGGCGGTGGCGCGGTGCTGCCCTGCAAGGTAAGCCCCAAGGCCGTGGTGGCCATCCTCCGTCAGCAAGGCCGGCCGGTAAGCGGGACTCCTCCAGACCGAGGGATCGGATTGGATCACCGACGAAGAAGTGCGACGCCTCGCTCCACGATCACAGGTCGGTCCAGGGGCCGCTCACCGCCAGGACGTAGTCCAGCGGATTGATGGTGTGCTTGTTGTTGGGACCGCTCGGCGGGATGAGCGAGCCGTACAGGTGTACGGTGTCCTTCGTGGGATCGAGCGCGGCGTTGTCCAAGCCGGTGACCCTGAAGTAGTAGCTGGCGGCGAGAGTGAGGTTTCCGTTCGTGAGGTCCAGAGTGCCGTCGCTGAGCACCGCGTCGTGCAGGCTGCCGAAGAAGATGTCGGTTCCGGTGCCGTTGGAGCCGTACAGGTTGGCCACGTCCTTGTTGCCCGTCTTCATGTCGGCGTAGACCTGTTGGAACCCCGTCGACTGGATCCAGTACCCGGTCCCGGTCAACTGGGCATTCCCCGCGGCGACGTCCCACACGGTCGCGCGCGGCTTGCCGCCGGCAATGAGCGTGTCGTCGCCAGTCGTGCCGGTCAGATACGCCTTGTCGGTGCCGCCAGTCGCGCCGGCGACGTTCACCTGCGCATAGACCTTGTCCCACCGCTGGCCGCCCATGCCGTCCGCGGCGATGTTCCAGTAGGGCACGCCCATCGCGGGGATCGTCCCCGACATCTGCGCCCTACCCGCCGTTGCGGTGAAGACGTCGTCGAGCGTGGTGCCTTGCAGGTACGCCTGGTCGTTGGCACCGTCCAGCGGATAGGCCGTAACCTTCTTGAAGTCCACGGCGTAGGTGGTTTGCCCGCCGCCCGCCTTCATCAGGAAGGCACGCCGCAGTTGCGGCTGCAAGAGCACCGTGTCGTCGCCGCTGGAGCCGTTGAGCACGGCCTCGTCGGTGCCGCCCCTCGTCGAGCG
>Ga0315280_10003519_pt1 | contig 23963 bp, 10 predicted proteins | sample YL17G06_40_MG_FD_203697 | JGI IMG/M metagenome (GOLD analysis project Ga0315280, IMG submission 203697) | Sediment microbial communities from Yellowstone Lake, YNP, Wyoming, USA - YL17G06_40 | ecosystem: Environmental > Aquatic > Freshwater > Lake > Sediment | place: USA: Wyoming | collected... | reverse complement strand
TCACGATAAGCCTCAATGCTAAGAGAATTATGAAGGAGAACACTATCAGGAAGCCACAGCCAAGACCGATTTCCAGCGGCGTGGCTGCCACTTTCTTCATGACCCATTCCACTATCACTACAGGCGCAGTTCGCAGGCTTGTTACTACCGCCACGGTTGCGCCAGTCTCGCTGACGCTTCTGGTGAAAACCATTATGGCGCCTGAAAGTATGGAGTATTTGGTTAGGGGCAGGACTATTGTTCTGAAGACGCCTAGCGGTTTTGCTCCAAGCGTTCTCGCAGCTTCCTCTAAGTCTGGGCTTATTCTCTCAACCGCTGCCGACATCGACCTCACGAAGTAGGGGTACGTTATTGCAAGATGCGCGAAAATCAGCACCACCATTTCAGGCATAGAGGCAAAGTTTGCCTTCCAGAAGATGGCGAGGGACACGCCTAAGGCTATAGAAGGAACGACCAGTGGAACGTTGACGAGCACGTCTAACACTGCAGACGGAAGAACTCCGAGCTTCCTTCTTGCAATAATAATTGCCATTGGCAAGCCTATGATAACGTTCAAGATGGTGACTACTGCCCCCAGAAAATATGAGAGAAGGAGGCTTTGCCAGTATTCTCCCCAGACACCTGCGCCGGAAAGCGACTTGGGCAATGTATCCGTGAAAATCGCTTGGAGTGCTGGAAGCGCAACGAAAAGCGACGGGATGAGCACAATGGCGAAGAAAATTAGAAGGGTGATGCTGTCTCTTGAAGACGCTGCCTTGGAATAGCTTAATTTCCGCTCAAATGTCGGCCATATCTTTGTCACGGGCAGCTTGAGCTTGGGTCCGAGGGCCCTAATCGTCAAGAAGATTGCAAGTGCGACTGCTATGAGTATGAAACTTGCGAAAACAATCGAGCCCTCGTAGGTAGGCTGGATGATTTTTCCATCGATGTAATCGTTTTTCATGTTTTGTATGAAAGCAGGCCCGTTTTCGAAGGCTCCTGCAACTATGAATGTGGCTCCAGTTTCTGAAATTGACCGCGAAAAGGCGAGTATGAAAGCTGCTATTAGCGAGGGTTTGATGATCGGAAAGGTCACTGTTCTCGATGCTGTGAACGGTGGCGCCCCCAAGGTTCTCGATGCATTCTCGTATTCCTTCTTGTAATCAAGCAGCGCTCCGACTATAACCCTCACCACGACTGGGTAGGAAAATGTGAAGTGGAGCAACACGACGAGAAGCCAACCTTGCGAAACCAGCGAGTTGCCAAAAAGCGAAGACACGCCGCCAGGGTCACTCCAAAAAAGAAGAAGCGAGTAGCCCAGCGCAGCCGTGGGCACGATGAACGGAATGTCCGACACGGTGTCTAAGACGTTTAGCCATTTTGACTTTCCACGCGTTATTAACCAAGCCATTGGAACTCCTGTTGCGACGTCCAATGCTGACACGAACAAGGCTATTATGAAGGAGTTTTCGACGGCGCTTAGAGCGCGTGACGTAAGAGCTGGTTGGTTCAGAACCTGTTGCATCGTGTTCCATTTGATTATTATTCCAAGAATTGGTGGCAGCAATATCAACGCGAAGAACAGTATCACGGCAGTCAAGTAAACGCCATACTTGACGGCTTTTCTCGATGAAAGCCTGTCCAATGCTTGTGACATCTTAGGTTTAGGCAACTGTTCTTCCGCCTAGGTTCCGCCTCTGTAGACTTGAAATATGGTTCCTTTTTCATTCGTGTTCTAGGCTGATAAGTTTTCTGTAGAAGGAAATGTCAGTTCGCCCGTCGAGCCACATCACTGCCTTCGCTCTATTGACTCTCGGTTTCATCATCCGAACAGAGATGGAGAACGAAAGGACTTAAGGCTTTTGCACCGTGAACTCTATTCTTTCGATTTTTTTGCCCTTTGAGCTTCTTGACAGCAGTTTAGTCTCACGTATTTCATCAGTGCTTTTGGCATGTGTTCGTCCGCATAAGCATGCGTGTCAACCTTCAATTTCCACTATGCACACTTCGCCAACTTGGGGCGGAAGTGTCTTCAAAGATTCATGGAATTTTTCAACACACTCTTCTGCTTCGCTTCTAGGCATTAGCTTAACTTTCATTGGACTATTTTTCTTAACAATATTGTTTACTGTTAGCGCGCGCGCTAACAACCTCTCTGGTAACACCATATTAAACAATCTCTATGGGGTCCGATTCTCCGCTTCGAGCTTCAATGAAGTTTTCCACAACAACTTGGTGGAAACAATGAACAGGTAAACCTAATCAACTCCTACATAATGTTTGGGACAATGGTTTTGAAGGAAACTTTTGGAGCAACTATACGGGTTCTGATGCGGACAGGATGGCTTAGGTGACATCGATCAAGTCATCGATGATAATAATCACGACTGTCATCCTCTTTTAGGCGCTTTTCACAACTTCAGCGTCTATTACGAAGGAAACTTTTACAGCGTTGCAGTAATCAGTAACTCAACTATACTCAACTTTGCTTTTGAAGCAGTTAATCATGCAATTCGGTTGACGGTGAATGGCACGGATGAAACTTATGGTTTTAGCAGAATCTGTATTCCTCATGCTCTAATAGAGCCCGAAATCGCGGTGATAATTGACGATGGATTAACAGAGGTGCTTTATCCAAATTGCACTCTTCGTGATGACGGTTTTCACAGGTGGATATACTTTGCATATCAGCATTCAACGCATGAAATTCTCATAATTCCTGAGTTTTGGCCAATGATTTTCTTGTCAACCTTAATGGTTATAACACTTTGGCATTCATTTTTTCAGAAAACTGGAAATGAAACTGAGATTGAGCACCCTATGGATGTAAGTGACGGATAATTGAAAAAGTTGAATTATTGATAAGATAATTATGATTCGGTAATACACATAGAACTCAATCCCACAAATTTTAAATGTCAGGAAATCGTATTGTTTTAATGCTTAAATAAAGAAAGGAGAATGGAAAAATTGAAGAGAAATATCAGTTCTAATGCTGTTGCTTTGCTTCTAATTTCGCTGATGCTACTCAGTTCTTTGACGTTCTTATCGTCTAACATAGCTTACGGTCAAGAAAAATGGTACATTAAATCGCCATACCCTGACTATGCACAAAGCGGAATGCCAGACTTTGACGAAAGACAAAACAATTGGTATTGGCGATATTGGGCATATCCAGACGCCGTTGCAGTATGGCAACACTTCAACGAATACTACAATGATTGGGACATTTACTACTCTATCTACACTGATCCTGACATATGGTGGACACTTGGAACTGAGTACGCACGTCCAATAGTTTTAGACAGCCCTATGAAGATGAGTTTCCTTCCGGGCGACGACAAGCAACCAGCAATTTCATGGTATTCAAGCAACTACGCAATTGCCGTGTGGCAACACTGGATGGGAAGCGACTGGGACATATGGTATTCAGTGTTCACTCCAAACGTTGGTTGGAGCATTCCGGCTCCAGTAGCGACTAACTTGGGCTACAACGATTATGACCCAGCAATAGCCTTCGACACAAATGGATGGGCAGTATGCACATGGGTACATGGAACCTCACCAAACGCGCAAATCTACTATTCAGTGTGGAACCCAGGCTCTATGAGTTGGGTAGGTCCAAACGCTCAATTGAATGCTGGTCCATGGCAAGGAAATGCAGCAATGCCCGAAATAGATGTGGATTCAAACCACAAATTGGTTACAATATGGAGTGACACCTCAGCTGGACAGACTAGAGTATACTTCTCTTGGGCAGCCTTCAACCCACCGGCCCTTCCTGCTTGGAACGTTCCTGCAATTGTTCCAGGCTGTCCAGCTGGCATGAATTGGCAAAAAGGGATTTCCCCAGACACATTAGGCAACAACCTTATGGACTGGGGTCTTCCAGCACCCTCGCCTCCTCAAGAGCCGCTCTACTACGCAAAATTCGTACCTGGTGGTGTAGGTTGGAGCCCTGGAGCAACGGTATTTACTAATCCAAACACAAACGGCGAACACCCAGACTTAGCATATGACTTTAACAATAACGCAATAGCTGTCTATACACAATACCCTACAGGACAAATATGGTATTCATTCTGGAATGGCGTGAACTGGCTACCAGTCGGCGGAAAATTCGCTGCTACTTCTGGCTTTGGCCCAGATCAATGGCCCGCAGTGGCGTTCATAAAGAATAACAAGGCAGTTCTAGTATGGAATGCATATCCAGAACCTTATGGAACACAGATGAGAAGCGAAATATACTACTCAGTCTATACCCCTACTTATCCAGCAGACAGTTGGACTCAAGCGAAAAAAATCTACGAGCCCAACAACCCTGGGCTTTTCCTAACAGGTGACGATTACTACGTTGACATTGCCTCGCCAACAGGAAGCGCCACAACCCCCGTATCAGTGCCACCTGCGACTCCACGCCCAGCAGAAGCAGATATATATTGGACTTGGTGCGCACCATTGGCCGTTGCAAACTCTATATGGTGGTTCGACTCCAAATACGAACCGAACGACATTCCTCCACCAACAATAAGCGATGGCTTCTCACTCGTAAAATCCTACGACCCCTCATGGGATGACCACGACCCCAGAAACGTCCAACCTTTTGTCGAGCACATGGCTTATCTAATGGACTGCGACGGTCTAAGAACCAAACTATGTCACGATGGCACAACTGTTTGGGATATGCAAGCTGGAATAACTCATTACCTTTCATGGAGTGGAGTTAACCCACTTGGAGATGTAAACGGAGACGGTATAGTCGATTTAAATGATGTGACCCTAGTAAGCGCTGCTATGGGAAGCATACCTGGAACAGCAAACTGGAACCTTGCCTGCGACGTTTATCCTGAGACTGTTACAGGTCCTAGAACAGCGGACAACATCATCGACCAAAGCGACCTAGATCTGGTGATTGTTAACTTCGGCAAGAAAGGAATGTTCTACGAACACACTACAGACGTGTACCCAGACTTCTACTACATAGAAGGAGAAGTTGAGAAATGCCAAGACGTAGTCCTACTGCTTGCCTTCTTCCAGAACGGAGATCGCGATGGCGGACACTTCGTGACAGTGGCAGGAGTAAACTCAACTGCAAGCCAATACCAATTGTTGATCAGCAACCCCATAAGAGACGACTTCGAAGGAGGAGGGACTCCAGCCGGGCGTTCCCCAGTTCCACATGTGCATGGACCAGAACCGCCATGCACCACACACAACAACGCTAGCCTAGTTTCACAAGACGCGTGGACAGTGAGGTACAACGCAGCTGGAGGCTACTGGTACTTAGAAGGATACTTCAGCGACCCAGCATGGGAAGCAAGAATAGAATTTGCAGTAATAACATCACCCACAGAATGGGTGCACGATATTGCAGTCAAAGACTTGAAATCGTCTAAACCAGTAGTCGGTCAAGGATTCAACTGCAGTCTAAATGTAACTGTTACTAACGAAGGCGATTTCCAAGAAACATTTGACCTAACCTTCTACGCTGAAACTATGCTGCCTCCAGAAATCATAGATACCATAACAGTTACCGACCTATTAGTCGGTGAAACGAGAAGTATCATCTATGAATGGAACACTTCCAGCTTTGCTAAGGGGAACAACTACACCATAAGCGCGTATGCTTGGCCTGTCATGGGAGAAATGGATACAGGCGATAACAGGTTCACCGACGGCCGCGTGTTCATATCAGTAGTTGGTGATCTTGGTAGTGGTCCGCCTCCAACGTTCTTCGCCTGCGACGGAGTTATCGACGCTTTCGACTTTGCGCTGTGGAAAGTATGCTACGACGGACTAGCTCCACCAAACGCTACGTATCTAGGCGACCTCGGCACTGGTCCGCCTCCAACGTTCTTCGCCTGCGACGGAGTTATCGACGCTTTCGACTTTGCGCTGTGGAAAGTATGCTACGACGGACTGGGTCCTGACCCATAAACTCCCCTTTTTTTATCCGTCTTTCATGAAAATTCCCTGCGCCACTTCTAGCTCATGCGGCGTATGTGCCGAGTCACGTTTCGCAGCTTAAGCTTGGACTGTACAGCGGAGCATTAACGCGACTTTGGCCGCTTAGATTGTACTGCAGAAAACAGGGGAAAACAAGCACGCGCCGACGAAAAAAGTGGGTTTTCGGGAGATTTGAGACGTTGGAAGTCCCTTACCTCTGGTTGAATGTGCATAGAAGATGTTTCCATAAAACCTAAATTGTCTCAAGAGTATACTTATGGTTGTACAGGAGAAGGGAGAAACACTGTTTATGGAAAAGAAAACAGCTTCAGCAATAATGCTCACATTACTGTTAACAAGCATGTTGACATTGGCGTTTAAAATTCAGCCAGCTAAAGCCGAAGGCGGAACCATTTACATTAGGGCTGACGGAAGCATACAACCGTCAACAGCACCTATTTTCAGCGTTGACAATGTGACTTACACGTTGACAGACAACATCGCGGGAAACGTTCCAGATTATTCCAGCGCAATCGTCATAGAGCGAGACAACATCGTGCTGAATGGGGCAGGCTATACGCTTCAAGGCACAGGAGCTTCTGGGTCTAAAGGAATAGAGTTGTCTGGAAGAGCAAATGTGACGGTTCAGATCACGCAGATCAAAAACTTCTATCATGGCATCTGGCTCATCTCTTCTTCTTACAACACGGTTTCTGGAAACAACATAACAAACAACTGGGATGGCATCTACCTTGACCATTCTTCAAACAACAGGTTTTACCACAACAACCTCATAGACAACACTCAACAAGTGTGCATTTATACAACTGGCTACGCCAATGTTTGGGATGACAGCTATCCTTTTTGTGGTAACTACTGGAGCAACTACTACAACGGTACTGACTCCAGAAGCGGTCCTTTTCAGAACGAAACGGGTGCAGACGGCGTGGGGGACGCGCCCTACGTCATAGATTCCAACGACAAAGACGGTTATCCCCTGATGAGTCCGTGGACCGCCAACTTCACAATCTTCAACCATATGGTAGTGGGTCGCTCGTCCGGTCCATTGACCTTGGACCCTGCTTGCGCTTATGATGCAGCTAGCTTGGAGCTCATCACAAACGTTTATGAAACCTTGATAGCCTTCGATGAGGAAAAAACGGACGAATTCGTTCCGAGACTCGCGACAGACTGGAACATCAGCCCGGACGGCTTAACCTACACTTTCAGGATAAGGCAGGGCGTCAAGTTTCACAACGGTGAGATCCTCACGGTTGAGGATGTGGAGTACTCCCTTGAAAGGGTGCTTGTCATAGACTACTATGGTGGCCCATCTCTGTGGCTGTATGAAGCGCTTCTCAACCTGACGGCAAGTCGGGATTGGCAGGGAAACTTCACGGTGACGGGACAACAGATAGACAACGCAGTAACAAGAAACGACACGTGCGTTGCACTCCACTTGATAAAACCCTACCCGCCCTTGATGCAAATCCTCGCCTCGCCATGTTCGTCTATCGTTTGCAAGAAGTGGTGTATGCAGATTGGAGATTGGCCTGGAACATGGAACAACTGGACACTCTACAACCTGCAATACTATAATCCAGCGAAAACTGCAATTGACTTGCAGAACACGAATCCCCCAGGCCCGCATACAAATGCCATGTGCGGAACTGGGCCTTTCATGTTTGATTATTATGAAGCCGGGTTCGAGTGGCAACTTGTCAGGTTCGACTATTACTGGGGCGGGTGGCCGGTGAGTGGCTCGGCTGGCTCTCTGAAGCGCGTGACCGGAAAGATAGTGAGTGACTGGGAAACCCGAAAGAACATGTTTCTGGACGGTGAACTGGATACTCTTCAGGTTCCACAGACAGGGTTTGATGAGGTTTACGGGCAACTTGGGGTACAGTGTATTTATCCGCTGCAATGTTTCCAATGTGAAGCACTGTTTTTCACTTTCAACATTTCGACTTCAAGTCCGTTCATGGGTGTTCCCGGCGGCTTACCACCTGATACATTGAATCAAAGCGGCATACCGCCGAACTTCTTCAGTGACATCAACGTGAGAAAAGGTTTTGCCTACGCGTTCAACTACACCGAGCTCATAGCAGAAGCACTGGGCGGCAAAGCGTCCCAACCAGCAACACCCATTATTCCTGGATTGCCGTATTACAACCCAGCGCAGGAGAAATACACGTGCAATTTGACGAAAGCTATTCAGTACTTCTCCAGCGCTTGGAAAGAACAGCTCTGGTCTAACGGCTTTAACCTCACCGTGTGCTACAATGTGGGCAACGTCGTTCGACAAAAAGCTTGTGAAATCATGAAGGCAAACGTTGAATCACTGAATCCCAAATTCCACATTCAAATACAGCCCTTGTGGGGTGGTTACTTTAACGATGCAGAACAACATTTGCTTCCTATTTTCGAGATAGGGTGGCTGGCTGACTTTCCAGATCCTGACGATTTCGCGGAGGCATTTATGTACTCTGTGAGTCCTTATGGGACCTTTGCTCCGTTTCAATCGTATTCCAACAGTACGATTGATTCGCTGGTTGAGCAGGGAATTAGTACGATGAATGAAACTGCAAGAAGACAGATATACTATCAATTGCAGAGTGTTTACCATGACGATTGTCCCAGTGTTCCAACGTATCAACCCTTAGGGTACAGGTTCCAACGGGACTGGGTGCAAGGCTGGCACTCCAACACGCTGAACGACGAATGTTCCCCCATAGACTACTTCTACAGTGAATGGAAAGGCAACACGTCTGCTTCTTCGAGGTATTCTTGGGACATGTTCCGTCATGATGCCGCGCACGCGGGGTACACAGAAAGTCCAGCACCGAACGGCGTCCTAACCTGGAAATACGCGACCGGCAGCTACGTGGTTTCTTCTCCTGCTGTTGCTGGTGGTGTCGTCTACGTGGGCTCAGCTGACAATAATGTTTACGCTTTGAACGCCACGACGGGCGCGCAGGTATGGAACTTCACGACCGGCGGCCGTATAGAGTGGTCTTCTCCTGCTGTTGCTGGTGGTGTCGTCTACGTGGGCTCAACTGACGGCAAGGTTTACGCTTTGAACGCCACGACGGGCACACAAGTGTGGAACTCCCAAACAGGCGGTGCTGTCTATTCTTCTCCTGCTGTTGCTGGTGGTGTCGTCTACGTGGGCTCAGATGACAACAGGGTTTATGCTTTGAACGCTGCGACGGGCGCGCAGGTGTGGAGCTTCCCAACCGGCAGTTGGGTGTGGTCTTCTCCTGCTGTTGCTGGTGGCATGGTCTTCGTAGGCTCATTGGACAACAATGTTTACGCTTTGAACGCCACGACGGGCGCGCAGGTATGGAACTACACGACAGGCGGTGCTGTCTATTCTTCTCCTGCTGTTGCTGGTGGTGTCGTCTACGTGGGCTCAGATGACAACAGGGTTTACGCTTTGAACGCCACGACGGGCGCGCAGGTATGGAACTTCACGACCGGCGACTGTGTGTGGTCTTCTCCTGCTGTTGCTGGTGGTGTCGTCTACGTGGGCTCAGATGACAACAGGGTTTACGCTTTGAACGCCACGACGGGCGCAGAAATATGGAACTTCACAACATTCAGTTGGGCGGAGTCTTCTCCTGCTGTTGCTGGTGGCACGGTCTTTGTAGGCTCATGGGACGGCAGTGTTTATGCTTTGAACGCCACGACGGGCGCGCAGGTATGGAGCTACGGGACCGGCAGTTCGGTGTTTTCTTCTCCTGCAGTTGCTGACGGTGTCGTCTACGTGGGCTCAATGGACAGGAAAATCTATGCCTTCGGCAAGCAAGTCTATGTTTATCGAAATCATCCCACAGAGCCAGCCCCGATGGGAATAGCAGACTACGGAATAGGGCCAAGCGGGCCCTACGAATACGCGACCAAGAGTTTTGTGGGAATCGTCACGATTGCGTCTCTCTCGACGTATAGCAGCTTGAATGAGACCGCGACGACTTTTCAGCTGAACGTCAACCTTGCATTCAACACTAGCTATGGGCAGTACGTCTATTGGATACAGGACGTGGTGTTCATCGATACTTCCAGCCTGCGGGTCGCATTTATCGACAATGTATGGAATTCTTCGGCAACTAGAGCCAACATGACCGCTTCAGGCGTATCTGGAAACGGTCAGGTCGAATTCGCGAACCGCGGTTCCTATAATCAGTCCTTTTATTATGACTGGGCGAACAAATCACTGCCTTACAACGACATTCTCACTTACCCCACAACTATCACGTTCCATGTGACTTCAGGGATAAACTCTTATGGAGAGCCAACCGTAAGCTTCGCGTACGACGACGGTTACGGGTTGATAACCTACGACACGGTGACTTTTACGAATGTAACCGGACTCACATCTTTAACTGGTTTTGAGGTAAACGGGTTCAATTACAATCCGGCGGGGCTTTTCTATGACTCCGAGTTGATACTTGGAGGCGGGGGTGATGGAGTCAGCACGATCGACGTTCAATCTGACGTTCGACTTCAACTGGAGTACTGGAACGGGCGCAACTATCAGAATGTGCCTAACGCCTACAATTTCGGAAGCGACACTGCAGAAAAAATAGACAATGTGACGTCCGCATTTTCCTATTATCCAGGGAATGGAACAATATTCGCAAAGATACTGTCTGGTGCTGGCCAACTTGGCGAACTGTACAATCAGTTTCAGACGGGAGCAATCGATATCATTTCACCGTTAGCTTCGGGAACACTCTACGTTACTAATGCATCATATCCGAATGCCACTGCATGGCAAATCCCGTTTGTCAGCGGAAAAGTCACTGTGACATTGTATCCCGGCTACTACGACCTGCAATTATACAACCAATACGGCGAACTCTTCGATCAAGGGAACTTCACAGTCAGCGCGGGCAAAATTCTGTACCTTCAAGCTCCTTTCAGCCGCCCCGCCACTCACAACATCGCAGCCATCAGCGCTGTATCGGCCAAGACTGTGATTGGAAAAGGCTTCAGCGACAACGTGACCGTTCTGGTAGCCGACAAGGGCGATTACGCTGAGACCTTCAACGTAACCACATACGCAAATTCCACGGTGATAGGCACTAAACAGGTCAGCTTGAACGCGACAGATCAGACGACTCTAACATTCACGTGGAACACTTCTGGCTTTGCTAAGGGCAACTACGCCATAAGCGCCTATGCTGAGCCTGTTCCAAGCGAAACGGACACGGCAGACAACAATTGCCCTGGCGGCTGGATACTCGTGGCAATGGTAGGCGACCTTGGCAGTGGTCCGCCTCCAACGTTCTTCGCCTTCGACGGATCTGTTGATGCTTTTGACTTCACCCTGTGGAAAGCATGCTACGACGGAACAGCCCCAGCAAACGCTATGTATCTAGGCGACCTCGGCACTGGTCCACCTCCCACCTTCTTCGCCTGCGACGGAGTCATCGACGCTTTCGACTTTGCGCTGTGGAAAGCATGCTACGACGGACTGGGACCCGACCCATAAACTCCCCTTTTTTTATCCGTCTTTCATGAAAATTCCCTGCGCCACTTCTAGCTCATGCGGCATATGTGCCGAGTCACGTTTCGCAGCTTAAGCTTGAACTGTACAGCGGAGCATTAACGCGACTTTGGCCGCTTAGATTGTACTGCAGAAAACAGGGGAAAACAAGCACGCGCCGACAAAAAAAGTGGGTTTTCAGGAGATTTGAAACGTTAGAAGTCCCTTACCTCTGGTTGAATGTGCATAGAAGATGTTTCCATAAAACCTAAATTGTCTCAAGAGTATACTTATGGTTGTACAGGAGAAGGGAGAAACACTGTTTATGAAGAAGACAGTTTCAGCAATAATGCTGACACTACTGTTAACGAGCATGCTAACACTGGCAATTAACATTCAACCAGTCAGAGCAAGCGGAACCATATACATCAAGGCTGACGGCTCCATTGAGCCTATAACGGCAAAAATTACCAGCATGGACAACGTCACTTACACTTTCACAAACAACAATTATGACTCTATCGTTATACAGAGAGATAACATTGTCGTTGATGGTGCAGGCTACACAGTACAAGGAACAGGAGCTTATCCCTCCAAAGGAATAGATCTAACCGGAAGAATCAACATAACAATCAAAAACATCAAGATAAAAAAGTTCTATTTTGGAATCTGGCTCAATATGTCTTTGAGTAACAGCATTTATGGGAACGACATAGGAAACAACTATGATGGCATTGAGCTCACCGATTCTTCGACCAACAACAGTGCAACTGGAAACGCCATAACAGCAAACAATTATGGTGTCGTCCTCAGTAGTTCTTCAAACAACAGTATAAACGGAAACAACATAACAGCAAACATAGATGCTGGCATGTTCCTTACAGGTTCTTCAAACAGCAGCATAAGTGGAAATAAGATGGCAAACAACGATTATGGCATATATGTCTATTCTTCGTCGAATAGCAACAGTCTAAGTGAAAACAACATAACAGCAAACAAGCATTACGGTGTCATCATCGATAGTTCTTCAAACAACACCATGAGTGGGAACGACATAGGAAACAACTATGATGGCATTGAGCTCACCGATTCTTCAAACAACACGCTAAAACGCAATGTTGCGACCTATAACAAATACAACTTCCACGTTTGGGGTGAAAACCTTTCAGATTTTCTGAATGACATTGACGCTTCAAACACTGTTGGCAGCAAACCTATCTATTACTGGATTAACAAGCGAGACAGTGAGATTCCGCCTGATGCAGGCTACGTTGCCCTTGTAAACTGCACACGCATAATCGTCCAAAACCTGAACCTAACGAACAACTGGCAAGGCGCTCTTCTAGCTTATACAACAAACTCAACAATAGCCAAAAACAACATAACAAGCAACATGAACGGCATCCATCTCTGTGAGTCTTCAAATAACTCTATCTACCATAATAACTTCGTAAACAACTCTCAGCAAGTGCTTATCCAATATGGCCATGCTAACTTTTGGGACAATAGTTATCCTTCTGGCGGCAACTATTGGAGTGAATATGCCAGCGTCGATTTGTTTAGAGGGCTATATCAAAATGTAACTGGCAGCGATGGAATAGGCGATACAGCATACACTATTGACGCAAGCAACAAGGACGGATATCCACTTACGAAGCCTTATGGTGGTCCCCACGACATCGGAATAACAAGCATGAATACGTCAAACACCGCTGTTGGACAAGGCTACAACCTGAACATAAACGTCAAAATAATAAACTATGGCATAAGCCTTGAAGCTTTTAACGTCACTGCTTATGCCAACACTACCTTAATCGCTAAACTTAACATCAACCTAGCAGGCCGAAACTCCACGACAACCACCTTGACTTGGAATGCTACTGGCTTTGCTAAAGGCAACTACAGCATGAAAGCTATAGCAGATACCGTTCCAGGTGAAACGGACACAACCGATAACATGTTTGTAGACGGCTGGGTTTTTGTTTTGAGCTCAGGACACGACGTAGCTGTTAGGAGCCTTACTTCTAGACCCGTCGTCGGAGGAGGATACACTTCACCCTTTAACGTAACCGCCATGAACGTTGGCAACTACACAGAGACCTTCAATGTTACTGTCTATATCAACTGGACCCCTATTGCATCACAAAATGTCACCCTATCAAGCGGAAACTCCACGACCATAATCTTCACTTGGAACACTTCTGGCTTTGCCTTGGGCAACTACACCATAAGCGCTTATGCTGAGCCTGTTCCAGGCGAAACAGACACGGCAGACAACAATTGCCCTAGCGGCTGGATACTCGTGGCAATGGTAGGCGACTTTGGCACTGGTCCGCCTCCCACGTTCTTCGCCTGCGACGGAGCTGTTGATGCTTGGGACTTCCCCCTGTGGAAAGCATGCTACGACGGAACAGCTCCACCAAACGCTATGTATCTAGGCGACCTCGGCACTGGTCCGCCTCCAACCTTCTACACCCCCGACGGAGTAGTTGACTCTTGGGATTTTGCTCTGTGGAAAGCGTGCTACGACGGACTAGGCCCAAATCCTTAACTGCAAAAACAACAATTCCTCACTTTCCTGACTAATCCCGCATCTAGACTCATCTTCCATTTAGAGCCCAACTGTACGGAAGGAGAGTGTAGGCTCAATGTTACGAGTTTGATGCATGCACTAACACGAATGACATTTTCTTCTATCATTTTGACCTTGACACATCAAAGACTTAGAACGCCAATTCGTGGCAAAATGTTAATTTACTCGGCCTGAGAAGAGTTACATGATTCTGGCGTGACATCTATTAGATGTTGATGTGAACACGATTTGAGGCGCATGGACAAGTATGTGCCTAAAGGAAAGGAGCCGAAAATGAAAACGAAGCCATCTTCAAAGTTAATATTAGCTATCGCGTTATGTTTCCTGCTCATTCTGGAAGACTCCTTTGTTTTAGGAGTTAAAAACCAGTTTCCTCAATCAATGAAAACTGAAGCAAGCATTTCTCAGAAATCCATGCCTCATGAGATCCATAAACAAATGAGCAGCCTTAAATCGGCTGAAGAGAGTACCGCACCTTGCTCCACTTTCGAAGGAAATCGGGACTTTGATAAAGCAAACGAGTGGGTTGATTTCACCCAGACTGATAAGAACTCAACTGAACTGATAATTGGCGTCAGTCACACTCGCACTAATGACTATGATGAACTGGCGAATATCATCAGAACACACAAGGGAAAGATTGTTAACACAGTTTTGATGGGCGGCAAAACTGAAGCAGTTGTCGCTGACATGCCTCTGACATCCATATCGTCTTTTACAATAGAGATTAACGCTGCTGACCTTTCAGCATATATTGAGCCTAATTCCAAGTTTAAAGCTAATTTCATTCCCAACGATCCCTATTGGAACCAGCAGTGGGCACCAATCAAGATAGGGGCGGATCGTGCATGGGACAGACAAATAGGCAACAGCTCCGTTCTCGTAGCGGTTATCGACACTGGTATCGACTGGAACCACCCCGATCTAGCAGCCAACTACGCACCGCTCGGCTACGACTGGGTAAACAACGACACAGATCCCATGGATGACCACGGTCATGGAACCCACTGTGCGGGAATAATTGCGGCTTCAATTAACAACAGTGTAGGCATAGCTGGACTAGCCCAAGTTCGAATAATGGCTGAAAAAGCATTGGATAAAAATGGAGAAGGTTACGAAGACAACCTCGCTAAGGCAATAATTCACGCTGTAGACCAAGGGGCAAAGATTCTTAGCAACAGTTGGGGCAGCTACGAAGATAGTGCCTTGCTTCATGAAGCTGTGAGATATGCTTACGAAAAAGGCGTGCTAGTAGTGGCGGCCGCAGGCAATGATGCTCGGGACGTCAAACTGTTTCCCGCAGGCTATGATGAAGTCATAGCTGTTACGGCAACTAACGAGTCTGATTATCCAGCTTGGTTCACCAACTTTGGAGAATGGGTTGAGTTGGCAGCACCAGGCGTCAACATCTACTCAACAGTCTACGATGATAATTATACATATATGAGCGGCACCTCCATGGCCTGCCCACACGTTTCAGGCGTTGCTGCCCTCGTCTGGAGCCAGTTCCCAAACGCAACGCGGGACTGGGTACGACTTTGGTTGCGTTACACTGCCGATGACTTGGGAGGTCCGGGATTTGACGTCTACTATGGATATGGAAGGATTAACGCGGAAAAAGCTATTGGGGAACCTCCTGATCATGAACTGCTTCTCTTGGATTTGGAAGCGCCTTGGTACGTCGAACCTGGAAGCGTAGGAAATCTCAATAGCACCGTGTTTAACTTTGGAAAAAGTGACGAGGCTAATCTGACTGTGCAACTGTTTGCTAATGGAAGTCTTCTGGACTCTGTGAACGTGGACTTTTTAGCAAGCGGCGTTTCAACTACCGTCACCTTTTCATGGAATCCAATAATCAAAGGAAACTACAACATCACATCCTATGTGGTGCCTGTCCCGGGCGAAGATAACATATCGAACAACGGAAAATCGGTGAGAGTGAGGGTTTACCGACCCGAAGTTGCTCTTTTCGAAAACGTTGAGCCTTGGGGCTATTCATCGAATGAAGAAGCACTCGATTTGTACGATGTTCCTTATGCTACGTTGAGTTCCAAAGATTTCGAGTCGGTTAACTTAAGCCAATTTGTCAAGGTAGTAATTGCATCGGACCAAGATCAGGCCTTCTACGACGCCATGAACGCTTCGAGGTGGTGGTTTGAGGACTACGTGAGGAATGGCGGGATATTGGAGATTCATGCTGCAGATCGGGGCTGGCATGGCGGTCAATGGATCGGGCCCCTTCCTGGAGAGTTACAATGGGAAATTCACGAAACAAACTACGTCACCATCGTTAACCACACTCACCCAGTAGTGAACACACCAAACTCCATCACAGACAAAGAACTGAGCGGATGGTCGTGGTCGACTCATGGATACTTCTCTGGTTACCCAGACAATTCTCGCGTTGTTATCGCGGACAGCTCTGGTCGTCCAGTGTATTTGGAGTTTAAATATGAAGCAGGGTTGATAATGGCTTCGGGACAGACGCTTGAATGGGCATATCACCATGCGTATTCGTTCATGCTGGAAAACAGTCTACTCAATCCAGTCTACAGATACAAACACGAATTAGTCGCGTTTCTAGATGCACCAATCTTTCTTCTCCCTGGTAATTCATCACTTCTAAACGCCACGGTCATTAACTATGGGTCAAGCAACGAAACAAACGTAAATTTACAGATCTTAATGGATGGCAGTATTATTGACTCAGTGACGATTCCGGAACTAGCAACAGACACGTTCTACACGCTCACTTACCTTTGGACACCGACTGAAGAGGGAATATACAACATTACAGCGTACACTCCGCCTCTATTTGAGGAAGAAGTCGCATTGAACAATGGCGCGTCTAAGATTGTGCGCGTAAGACATACTAAGCATGTTCTCTTCGATCAAACTCACGGAACTGACAACATTGCTTGTTACAGCGAGTGGATCAAAGCCCTTAGCGAAAGAGGATTCATGGTTTACACTCACGCTATTGGTGCAATCACATTTGACGAGTTGGACAATTATGATGTGTTTGTTATCCCTCAAGCCGATAGCTCGTACTCACCTTCTGAGATATCTGTTATACAGAGCTTCGTGTTTGATGGTGGCGGACTGCTCGTCATAGGAGACAACACTCCCTCTATCTACACAAACCTCACAAGTTTTGCTGGCATAACCTGGACAAGTTGCGAAGGAAGCGGAATTGCCACGGATATCACCCCTCACCCCGTAACTGCTGGAGTAGCCTCTGTATATTTGAGCTCTGCTTTAGCCAAGATGAATGTGAGTAATGCAGCACAAGACATCGTAAGACTCGATGGAAACATCATGTTAACCGTGTCAGTTCAGTCACTTGGAAAAGTGATCGGTTTCGCTGACGAGAATTCCTTGTGGGATCTCGGTATTGGTGCAGCGGATAACCTTCAACTTGCCAACAACATGATCGAGTGGCTTACAACACCAGTTCAATATGAACACGAAATCTCCGTGAAAATAGAAGCTCCGACACATCTTGGAGTTAATAGTTCCATCTCACTGAATGCAACCGTCTGTAACCGAGGAATAAACAATGAGACAAACGTACAGTTATTAATATTGATCAACGGAACTGTTGCAGACTCCATAATGATTTCCGAACTGCTAGTTGATTCCAGTTATACACTAAGCTACAAATGGACACCGATAATCGACGGTGTCTACAATGCGACGGCATACTCGCCTTCTATGCCCGGCGAGAACAACACTGCAAACAATGTGGTAAGCAAAATGGTGCGTGTTGGCTGTGCCGACGTTGCTTTAATTAGCACTTCACCAAGCCTCACTGAAATCTACGTTGGATTTACAGTTAACATTGCGGTTGTCGCCGAAAATCAAGGAAACTTCACTGAGACTTTCTCTGTCATTGTTTACGCTAACGCTACTGTAATAAGCGTTGAAGCAGTCACCAACCTAGCGCCGAGTGACCAAACAACTTTCATCTTCTACTGGAACAGTTCTGGCTTTGCCTTGGGCAACTACGCCATAAGCGCCTATGCGGAGCCTGTTCCAGGTGAAACAGACACGGCAGACAACAATTGCTCTGGCGGCTGGATACTCATAACAAAGGTAGGTGACTTGGGAGGTGGTCCGCCTCCAACGTTCTTCGCCTGCGACGGAGCTGTTGATGCTTTTGACTTCACCCTGTGGAAAGTATGCTACGACGGAACAGCCCCATCAAACGCTATGTATCTAGGCGACCTTGGCACTGGTCCGCCTCCAACGTTCTTCGCCTGCGACGGAGTCGTTGACGCTTGGGACTTTGCGCTGTGGAAAGCGTGCTACGACGGACTGGGACCCGACACTTAAACAATGGCCTACAATCCTTATTTCTTTTACAACACAATTCAGACCATAAAACGAAAATCTGAACCACACTATATAGGCGTATGCTTGGCCTGTCCAAGGCGAAACAGACACGGAAGACAACAGGCTTACTGATGGAATAGTCTACGTGGGCATTCCAGGCGACAGCGCGCGCTAGAACCTTCTACTGCACCAAATCGAAGACCTCACCAAGTAGTCCACTGTGAAACATTCAGAGGGTAACTTGGCAAAAATACGTGCGGGTCGATTTTCCGTGAATCTTTGTGCGGTAAGATGAAATTTTAATATCTCGGCACGGACATCCTATTAGACAGAGGCATAATCATTGCAGTATGCTGTCATCGCTGAGGCTTACGAAAAGATTGAAGCCACAACCAAGAGGTTGGAAATGACAGACCTGCTCGTAGACCTTCTTAAAAATACACCTGAGGAAGTCATCGACAAGGTTGTTTACCTGACTCAGGGCAGAATCTACCCTGATTTTGTGAGTATTGAGATAGGCGTTGCTGAAAGGCTTGCAGTAAAAGCGCTTGCGAAAGCTTCTGGAAGAAGAGAAAGCGAAGTTGAAGAGGATTTGAAAAAGAGCGGCGACCTCGGCATAACAGCACAGAAATTCATAGCATCAAAAAGACAATTGACGTTCGCTCACCAGCCATTGACTGTTGAGAAAGTGCATGAAACCTTCGATAAGATGGCTCAAACCTCAGGGTCAGGTGCCGTTGACTTGAAACTCTCGCTTTTGGCTGGCCTCTTGTCGGCTGCTTCTCCGAAAGAAGCCAGATACATCATGAGAACAGTCACTGGTAATCTCCGTCTCGGCATTGCTGACATGACGGTTCTGGATGCTTTAGCCATAGCCTACGGTGGCGGAAAGGAAGCTCGAGAACTTGTTGAGCGTGCGTACAATGTTTCCTCAGACCTCGGGAGAGTTGCGAGAGTTGTAGTTGAAAAGGGACTGGAAGGAGTGGAGAAGTTTGAGGTCTTGGTCGGTGAACCGATAAGACCTATGTTAGCGGAAAGGCTTTCGTCGCCAGAAGAAATCTTGGAGAAGCTGGGCGGCAAGTGTGCAGCCGAATACAAGTATGACGGTGAACGTATTCAAGCTCATAAGAAAGGCGACGAGGTAACGCTTTTTTCCAGGCGTCTAGAGACTATTTCGAACCAGTATCCAGACGCGGTTGAGCTTTTCAAGAAATGTGTTAAGGCAAGAAACGCTATTCTCGAAGGTGAATGCGTTGCCGTCAATCCTGACACTGGTGAAATGCGTCCGTTTCAAGAGCTTATGCATCGAAGGCGTAAGTATGAGATCAAGCAGGCGATTGAAGATTACCCTGTCTCCCTTTTCATGTTCGATGTGCTTTACGCCGACGGGCAGGATTTGACCTTGAAGCCCTACCCTGTGAGACGAAGAATGCTGGAGAAGGTTGTTCAAGAAGGCGACCGAGTGAAAACAGTCACTTCGATCATCACGGCGAACGCAGGCGAACTTGAGAAATTCTTCCTGGAAGCGATAGAAAACGGTTGCGAAGGCCTAGTATGCAAATCTGTTGCAGAAGATTCGGTCTATCAAGCTGGAGCCAGAGGTTGGCTCTGGATAAAGTATAAGCGGGACTACAAAAGCGAGATGACAGACACCGTTGACCTAGTAATTGTAGGAGCCTTCCATGGCAGAGGAAAACGGGCAGGAACCTATGGAGCATTACTTTTAGCGGCTTACAACCATGAAAATGACACCTTTGAAACAATAACAAAGTGCGGAACAGGCTTCACCGATGAAGATTTGGCGAAACTGCCTAAAATGTTACAAAAGCATAAGATTAGTCACAAGCATCCTCGCGTGCAATCAATATTTGAGGCAGACGTGTGGTTTGAACCTGTTGTTGTAATCGAGATTCTCGGTGCAGAAATAACATTAAGCCCAATTCATGTATGTGCAATGGATGTCATCCGCAAGGGAAGCGGACTAGCAATAAGGTTTCCCAGATTTACAGGAAACTATCGGCTTGACAAGGCAGCTGAAGATGCAACAACAGTTAAGGAAATCGTCGAAATGTATAAGAGTCAATTGAAAACGATCACAGCGTAATGAAAAGTATTAGAGCCGCGAGGTGCACTAACTTTTTCAAATGGCAGTACTTATGCTGTAGGTGATTGGAATGCACAAAGATTGGAAAGGAAAAAATGTTGACCTGGGGCTGCTTACTAGTCGCATAGGAGACTTCTTTAAGACAAAAGATTTCCAAGCAGTAAAAGGAGAAATACCAACAGGTTATCAAATACTCGCAGAAGATTCGCCATACTTCAAGATAAGTGGATACGTAAGCGCAGCTGTTGAAGGAACACCAAACGACTTCGTTGTGAAGTTTGATCTCTGCACCAGAGAAGAAAAGCGCAGTTTACCGTATTCCATGTTCTTGGAAACAATGTTTTTGGGCGGATATTTTCTATCAAGAAGGTTAAAATCAGACGAGGCTTGGCTGAAGCTAGAGAAGGAATTCTGGACATATGCGGAAAACGCTGTGTTGCGTCTAAGCAATTCTGCGAAAGACTCTGCGCAATCGTTGGAATAAGGGTTCTAAAAACCGTTTTAGAATGTAGTTTCTTCATAGGAGAGGCTTCAAAAGAGAAGTGATATTGGAGTATTGCTACGTAATAGTTTGGTGACGTTAACTTTCAACGTTCAACCAGATGAAGCAACTGGACTATTTATGTTAGGTTGTTAGATGCGTTTTTACCATCTTTCTCAGTGAACCTTTTTCTCGAAAATAGTTACGTACAAATTGCTCAATTTCCTCGCCACTGATTTACCCTATAGAGAATACTGGAATTCAGTAATGTAAACTGTAACGCGCGCGCGCACAGCTTCGTCACATTCTATGTAAAAATAAACAGGGTACCCTTTATCTGTTCTTGGGCTAAGCACCTCATGAGGGTACGTCACATCAACTTGTTTAGATTGATTTTGAATTATTTCTTCAAATTGTGGATAGTTGTCTTTTGATACGTATCCTTGAGTAGGAGAAACTAACACGAAATTGGCGTTTCCACCTACAGCCGTAATGTTGAAGTATACTTCGTTTACTATAATGGATTTGTTATCATTCGTAGCCGCTACTAAAGCTTGCGCCTCTGAAAAACTGAAATATTCATCAGCTGGTTCTTTTTGAATTGGCTGCAGCTTACTTTGGTATAGTACTGATAGAGTGATTATTACAATCATAATCGTAACAAGCAAGATTCCTATGATTTTGCCCCATTTTCTTTCCTTTCTTCTTACTTTCACTTTTTTCGCCATAGTCGCTTCATCTCAGCGAGTGAGACATTGTTAGGTCTAACTCAAATCACAAGGGTATACGCTTAATATATCCTGCGTAAATGTTAAAGGTTATTACTCCATTGATTGAACGAGTTTCAATTCCCGTAAAGTTGCTGATTTCTGTAATCGTTAAGGGTTTTTCCGAATTATGCAATGAACGAAAGATTCTTTCTGTGTAACCCTTATACGTTAGAGTCTCTTGTAGATAGAATTCGTTTTTCAGACATCTTTTTGCCCCAGCCGTTGTTAAAGTATATTTAAATTTTAACATTTTTCGTGCACTCAGACCCTATATAATATAAGCTTTCTCATTTTATTTAAATTTTTTGAAATTTCTACCGTTAAAAAAGAGCCATTCAGAAGCGAGCCTTAAAGCCTCAATTCGACAAGGATTTGAGCATAAATTCTCACTCTTGACTCACCGCACTGTAAACGCTTAATTGTTTTTCTGTTTTCTGCACGTCATGAAACTTATTTTAACGCCGTCCTGGTTTACCAGCCTCTGCGCTTCATGTAGGCGACAAAAATGATAAAGGCTGCTATTAAAATGATTAGCAACTCAATTCTTTCAGGAAGAGGTGGTTCGTAACTAGCTGTAACGACTAGCAGTTCATAACTTGAAGGCGTTGTTTTGCGTGGTTCTGAACTTATTCTAAATGATGCTTTATCACCCGAGAACATCCACGTTTTAAGATAGTCGCTGGACACGGCTGTAACATTACCCTCTTGGTCATAAAAAGTGCAGACAATAGTCGCTCCGTTAGCCTTTCCTAGTGCTACATCTTGAACCCAACCGCTTATTATGTAATATCCGTTATTATCAAGACTTGAAGTTTGATTTAGGATAACGAATTTAGCGAAAGCTTCGTTGCTTGACTTAACGTATGATAGCAGTAGGTCACACCTATCTGGAATCGTTGTTAATGAGTTTAACACCAATTTGATTGTGAAAGGTGCTTTTTTTCCAGGCTGAATTACTGGTGCAACAGTCTTCTCCACATAGGTGGAGCTTGTGTCAATCGTATTGTTCTTGGCATCGTAGAAGGTTGCATTTATTTGTATGGATTCTATTGCGGTTGTAAGGTTGTTCTTAACCTCACCTACTACGATGAAATAATCGACGGTATCGTTCTGGATGTAGCTAGTATGGCTTGTAATCTGTGGTGGCGTCTCAATTGCGGCTGAAGGGAGGCTCAGATAATAGATTGCAATAATACTAGCAACAATGACTATGATTATTATAGCAGCGATCATGATCTTACTATTCACGCTAAGGCCTCAGCGGCATTCATTCTCTTGCCCCCCTCAAATAGTTTTTTGATGAAATCGACGTAGCGGAAGTTATCATAAGAACGTGATGAGTTAGCTCTTGAAAAGGTGGCAAGCCACAAAGTGTTCGTTTCCTATATCTACAAGCTCAGGTATTTCTTTACGGCAATTCTCCATTGCCTTTGCGCATCTCGGGTGAAATCTACAGCCAGATGGAGGGTTAACTGGACTTGGGACATCTCCCTTAAGCAGGATTCGCTTCATTTTGACTGTGGGGTCCGGAACAGGAATTGCAGACATGAGTGCTTGAGTATAAGGATGAAACGGATTACGGAAAAGCTCCGGTGTTGATGCTAGTTCAACCACTTTTCCAAGGTACATAACAGCGACTCTATCACTTATACATTCGACAACGCTCAAATCGTGACTGATGAAAAGGTAAGTTAGACCCATATCTTTAGCCAACATCTGAAAGAGGTCAAGCAACTGAGCGCGTACTGAAACATCCACTGAGGATGTTGGTTCATCAAGAACCACGAACTTCGGATCGATTATGAGGGCTCTGGCTATTGCTATTCTTTGTCTTTGTCCTCCACTGAATTCATGGGGATACCTGTACAGGTGCGTCTCGCCTAGTCCTACTTTCTCAAGCATTTCCAGTACTTTTTTCCTGATTTTCTCTCCCTTTGCTAATCTTTGCACTTGGAGTGGTTCCGCTATTAAGTCTTTTACAAGCATTCTAGGATCAAGAGAAGCTGACGGATCTTGGTAAACTATCTGCATTTTTCTCCTTAGTGCTTTCAGTTTTTTCCCTTTAAATTTGGCAAGGTCGTATTGTTTTATGAGCTTTTTGAGTCTGGGTGAGTTTTTGCTTGAACTTGAACTTTCGAGTTTCTCTATTTCCTCTTTTACTTCTTCTGGAGCGTCGAAGTAGATGTGACCGGATGTTGGGTTGAGTAGCCGGATGATCGTCTTGCCAAAAGTTGTCTTGCCACATCCTGATTCTCCAACTAAGCCGA
>Ga0315280_10003517_pt1 | contig 23968 bp, 18 predicted proteins | sample YL17G06_40_MG_FD_203697 | JGI IMG/M metagenome (GOLD analysis project Ga0315280, IMG submission 203697) | Sediment microbial communities from Yellowstone Lake, YNP, Wyoming, USA - YL17G06_40 | ecosystem: Environmental > Aquatic > Freshwater > Lake > Sediment | place: USA: Wyoming | collected... | reverse complement strand
GCATCTCTGGAAAAGGCAGTACTATCTTTTGCAAAACGAGACAGACGTTTTGGAACGATTAAAAATCAAATATCAAATAACAACCCCGATACATCGGGGTTGCATTTTGCACTTTGATTTTTGAATTTCTATGGTCAAGTACAGGTTGTTTTTCGGAACAGTGATGATTGTATTTTTTACCGCTGTTATGATTTTAGACGGCTGGATGGACGGCTCTCTGACGCCCACTCCCGCCAAACGATTAACCGCAGAGCACGCCGCGAGCCCAGAGAAACAATTAGATATAAAGATAAAAAACTCAGCGGTCTCTGCGAACTCGGCGGTGAAAAAGCCGGTGCAGGGGACAGTTCTTTGCACTTTTATTGTCCTATTAATGATTCCCGCTCAACTCGAATTGTCGAAACTCGCAAGCACAAAAGAACTAAAGATTTTTCTACCTGTTTCAATCGTCGCCTCGATTCTGGTTGGAACCAGTTGGTACTGGTCGCAACTTGTGGTCCGGCAGGACGTCATTGCCGGATCGCCGAGAATTTATCTTTTCTTGCTTTCAGCTTTTGTGCTGTTGACGCTACTTTTATACCAATATATTCATTATGGAACATCATCCGTGCTGGCTAATTGCGGTGCAAATTGCTTTTCCATCTGTTATCTGGGGCTGTTAAGCAGCTTTGTGCTTGGTATCCGGATAGATTTTGGCCTCTGGCCTGTGCTTATGTTTGTTTTTGTTGTAAAGTCTGCCGATATAGGAGCTTACGCGATTGGGAGTTTGTTTGGCAGGCATAAATTTTCGCCTAAAATCAGCCCTGCGAAGACGTGGGAGGGTATGGCCGGTGCCGTTGCTGCTGCAGTGATAGTTGCTGTCGCATTCGCTGTAATTTGTGATATAATGGTTTTGTGGCTGGCGGTAATATTCGGTATTTGTTTTGCCTTTATCGGCCAGATGGGCGACCTGGTTGAATCTATGCTAAAGCGGGACGCTGCGCAAAAGGATTCAGCAGACAAGGTGCCGGGCTTTGGCGGGATACTGGATATCATAGATTCGCCGCTGCTTGCGGCGCCGTTTGCATATCTGTTCTTTATGTGCCTCGTCCGTTGATAGAAGAAACTTAAAGCTAAAAACGCAAGATGTAAAACTGTGGAAGATGTGTTCCTTAATTTTGAATTTTGAACTTTGAATTGTCTGTGGAAGTTATCATACAATTAGATTTACCTGGTAAGCAGGTTGAGTTGTTTGGTCCTGCTGATAGTCACCTTCGCCTTCTGCGTCAGGCACTTTCGGTTCAGATAACCGCCCGCCAGTCCAATTTAATAATCAAAGGCCTTGAAGAGAACGTAAATAAAGCCGCTGATATTATCGAGAGAATGCAAAAACATCTACTCAAACGCCGTGTGCTTACTGCTGCGGATGTAACTGCTTTTATCACTGGGGACAATTCACCTGATGCCATCGAGACGGTCCCGAGTCCGGCAGGACCTCTTTACCGGATTCACTCCTACAAAAAGGTTATTGAGCCTTCTGCAAAAGGGCAGCAGAAATACATTGAAACGATGTTGGCCAACGACCTTACTTTTTGTATAGGGCCGGCTGGGACCGGGAAAACATACTTGGCTGTCGCAGTTGCGGTCTCACTGTTAAAGAAAAAGCAAATCATGAGAATTGTCCTTGCACGTCCGGCTGTGGAGGCAGGTGAGAAACTTGGGTTTCTACCCGGCGACTTGCAGGCAAAGGTAAACCCGTATCTTCGCCCGCTTTTTGATGCCCTCGAAGATATGATGGATTTTGCGCAAATGAAGAAATTTATGGAACTGGATAATATCGAGATTATTCCACTTGCCTTCATGCGGGGTCGAACACTAAACGACTCTGTCATCATCTGTGACGAAGCACAGAATACCTCGCCACTGCAGATGCTTATGGTCCTGACCAGACTGGGACGCGGCTCAAAAATGATAATAAATGGCGACATAACACAAATCGACCTCGAAGGAGGCCGAAAAAGCGGAATGGTCGAAGCAATTGAAACACTGAGACGAATCAAAGGCATAGGTTACGTAGAATTGACACAGAGAGACATCGTGCGTCATCGGTTGGTTCAAAATATTGTGCAAGCCTACAAAAGGAAAACTGCTTCGACTAAAGACTCAAGACTAAAGACTCAAGACTAAAGACTCAACTAAGCCTTTTATGCAGGGAAAGAGATGGGGTTTTTGAAGAAAACAAGTCCACGGCGAAGTTGGGTGCGGAAGGAGAAATCTACCGAGCACTTTTCGCAAATAGGCCGTTTAGCTGACACAGATGTTATTATCTCAATCTTGCTATGGCTGCTTTTCGTTGTTCTTTGTGTGCCTATTCTTTCCTTCGAACTGGTCCAGCAAGTCCGCTATCTAGACTTAATATTAACAACTGTTATAGTGGTGCTGGTCTGTCTTGCCGCAGCTTTCTACATTCAGCAATACCAAAAGCGATTGATAAAGAACCACACCAGAGCCTCGGCAATGGTCGGCCTATTTATTTTATTGTTAGCTGCAACCAAAATCGTCACGTTGTTATTCAACCATACATACGGGGCTACCGCAACCGCCGTTATAGCAGCCATTATTTTGACAATTGCCTATGAGCAGCGCTTCGCAATAGGTATGGGTATATTTTATTGTCTGTTGGCCTGTTTCGCCGCGGGAACGATGACAAGTGATGCCCGATCAATTGACGAGTATCAACTGAGGAATATAAGTTTGTTTTTGACGATGGCTGCCGGTGTTATGCCCTGCTGTTTCTTCTTGAGAGAAATCCGAACAAGGATGAAACTGCTCGAGGTCATTACCCTGGCGGCAGCAACGGTGTTCATAACAGCGATGGCTTTGAGCTTGTTGATGGAAAGGCCACAGCCAAGACATGTCTTCAGCAACGCCGGTTATCATGCGGGGGTTACTTTTCTGGTGGGGTTGTTTATCCAGAGTATGCTTCCACTTATCGAAAAAATCTTCCGAATAGCGACGAGCATGACACTGTTGGACTACAGCGATGCCAATCAACCGTTATTGAAAAGACTTGCTATGGAAGCGCCCGGCACATTCAGCCACAGTCTGCTAATAGGTTCGGTTGCCGAAGCCGCTGCTGAGACAATTGGGCGTAATGGACTTCTGTGCAGGGTCGGTGCATACTACCACGATGTCGGCAAGATTAACAAGGCCCGCTACTTTGTCGAGAATGAGATGGGCTTGAGCAGTCAGCATAAGGAGCTGTCGCCTGCAATGAGTCAACTGATTATTGTAGGCCATGTTAAAGAGGGGATAGAAATGGCCAAAGAGTATGGTTTGCCCAGCGTACTCTTGCAATTTATCGAAACCCACCATGGCACAACGCTGGTTGAACCTTTTTACGACCAGGCCAAAAAACTAAAAACTAAAGACTCAAAACTAAAAACTGTTGATGAGCCTTCTGAGAGTGAATTCAGGTATCCCGGCCCGAAGCCTCGAACAAAGGAGGCCGCAATTGTAATGTTGGCCGATACCGTGGAAGGGGCCGTCAGAAGCCTGCCTGAGGTAACACCAATGAAGATAGAAGCGGTGGTGCACAATATGGCTATGAAGCGTCTGCAGGACAGCCAATTCGACGAATGTGACTTGTCTCTGCGGGAATTAAGTCAGATAGAGGCAAGTATATCAAAGACCCTTACAGCACACTATCACGGCCGAATTGCATATCCGAAAGCACCGGACCTGCCCCAAAACCTACAATCTTCACCTGAACAACTTAAACAAGACCGCGATTAACTATATGAGTTCCGGCAGACAACATCATAATATAGTTATCCACATCACGAAGAATTTCGAAAACATCGACATCTCTTTATCTAAACTTAAAAAGTTAGTCAGAGCTATCTGCAAGCGTTTCGGACTCTCGAGGGTAACAGTCGGTATCGCAGTAGTTGACGATGCCCAAATCCGGAAAGTAAACAAGGAGTTTCTAAACTGCAACCGGACTTCGGATTGCTTGAGTTTCGACCTGTCTGATGACCGGGAACCGCAATCGCCCAAGTTATTTGAGCTTGTAGTCAACGGCGAAATGGCTGTCAGAAGAGCAAATCTGTGGGGCCATTCAGATGAGGCTGAACTATCGCTTTATGTGACCCACAGCCTGCTGCACAACCTCGGGTTCGACGATTCGACAAGAGCAAAGGCGAAGAAGATGCATGATGCCGAGGATGAAATCCTTCAACTACTGGGTTACGGATTAGTGTATAATAAGAGCATTCGACAATTTCAAATTTGAAATTTGAGATTTCAAATTCTGCGCAATGACCATGCTGACCAAAGACGTGGCTGTCTGCATACGGGCTGTTGATTATTCTGAAACTTCTCAGATAGTGACATTCTTTACCAGAGCAACGGGCAAAATAGGCGCCATTGCCAAAGGTTCGAAACGCCCAAAGTCGGCATTTGACGGGCCAATCGAGGTATTTTCGCACGGGAGAATCGTTTTTTCGGATTTAAGCAAAGAGAAACTTGCCACCCTAACCGAATTCGAGCAGCAGCCGGGTTTTTCAAATCTACGAAATAATTTATTCGCATTAAATTGCTGCCTTTTTGGTGCCGAACTGGTGAATAGCTTGACAGACGATTACGACCCACATCCGGGACTTTTCGATAGTTTTATGCAATTTCTGCAAAATACCGGCAACGCAAAAAATAAATCCGAGATGTTGGCATTACTGATATTGTTCCAGTTAACTCTGCTCAAAGAGGTCGGCTTAAGGCCAATCCTGAATGCCTGTGCTAACTGCAAAATTGATTTTCACGCGGGCTGGTCTCAAGGCTATTTCAGCAGTTCCGCTAACGGCCTTATTTGCAGAGATTGTGAGGCAAATTTCCACGACAAAATGGTGCTAACCAAAAATGCCGCGGCTTGCCTATCAGATTTGAAACTGCTCGCCAAATCGCAGGAAAAAACTTTGAATGAGATTGAGAGGATTTTAATTTATCACTTCACTGAGATTATCGGCCGCCCACCCAAAATGGCAAAGCATGTCATCAGAGCCTAATCGGTTGTCCCACACAGACGAGTTCCATTTGGTACCGACCTGTGCAGTCAATCCAAGTTTTGCCTAGTTTACTGCGTTTCCTGCTCAAATAACTTTGGCTGTTCGGACTTCGGCGAGCTCAGTCGAGCGGCGGCCAAAATCGACAATGTAAAAGTAAAGGAGAAAGAAGACAGAGGACGGACGATAGATGAGGGACGAAGGACGAGGGAAAATGGATGACAGACGACAGAAAAACAAAAGAAAAAGGGGAAGGAAAAAAGATAAAAAAATCAAGAAAATAGGGGTTTTGGGGGAAATTTTGGAAATTGGGGTGTGTGGTGGTAGTAAAAGGCGTGATTTTATAGGACTTATTTGTTTTTGGGCGAAAAATGAGGGTAAAAATGAGCAAAAATTTGCATTTTTTTGCAAAAATGAATGTGTTTTGAGCAAAAATTGCAAGAAATTAACCGTTTTTGAACACTTTTTTTGCACTTCTTGACTTTGGGAGGAGATAAGTAACCAGAGAAAATCCGAAATTCTAAACTCGAAATCCTAAACAAATTCAAAGGACCGAAGTTCAAATGCCTGAAACTTGAGGGCTGGTAAAACAACTGGGTTTTTGGTTTTGTTTGTTGGATTTTAGGGGTAGAATGGATTTGAGTAGTTAGAGTGCATCTCGTGAACTGTAAAAGGACAAAGGATGGCGGGGACAAGGTATAAAGAATCACGCACTTTGGTCAGAGGTCTTCGCCGGCTTTCCGATGAGAGCCGCGAGGATTTCAAATGCAAGGTTCTTCGGCTTCGCAGGCAGTTCGAGCAGTTCAACATCGATGTCTCGGAGCTTTGTCAATGGTTGATGGTTCTTCGGCCTGGCGGCAAAAAGGGGTGCGATGCGACAAAGGAATTCTGGGAGTTTTTTCTGGAACCAGAGAGGTTTCTCAAGGAAGAAGATAAGGACGAGAGTGATAGGTATCGGCGCATGGTGTTTGATGTTGCGGCGGGGCTGGAGGCGGAAAGCAGCATCACGAATGCCGGTCTGTGCCAACTGGTCATGGAGTCAGTCCGTGAAGCGGCGAAGCTTTCTTTGACTCCGACTGCGAAAACTCTTTTCAAACGGCTTTATGTATTGGATGCATCCCATCGGCAGGTGCTACTTAAGGCAGCAGCGGAATGGATTGTCGCCCGGTATCTGCGCGGATACCAGAACTGGGAGCGGCAGCACGAGGAATGGGTAAAGGAAAAGGCAGAGTGGGAGAAGGAACACCCAGAGCTGACCGAATCGGTGAGGGAGGAATTCAACGGGATATTCAAGGGCTTGAATATCAGGATAAAAAAGCCACGGGTCTGCAAGTGGGAGCAGTTGAAGGCAGGGAAGGACAACTGCGAATACGCCGGAGAGGCGATTGGCAAGAAAAGGCATAGCATCCTGTGCGTGAAGTACAAGAAGTTCCTTGACAGTTACGGTAGAAAATCGGGGGCCGGAAAGAACTTTAACAAGAAGTATTTTGTGGAGAACGCGAAGGATTACATAAAGCTGAGGACGACCAGCAGAGGCACTAATGATGTTGCTATGGACAGATTTTTGAGGGAGTACCCTAAGGCGAGGTGGTTTCCGCAGGCGTGGGAGGCGTATCTTAAGGCGCTTGAGATAAATGAGGAGACAGTTCTAAAAGGCGGGGACAAGCTGCCGCACTGCGTTAAGTTCGGGGCCGACCAGGAGTGTCAGTACAACAAACACACGAACGAATGCCAGGAGTATCGCAAATGTCTTGAGAAGCGGTCCGACCTGCAGGAGTTCGAAGTGGCTTACCGGGAGTGGCGGGCTGAGTATCTTACCGGGCCGGCCAAGCCGTCTTTTCGATACCCATCGCAGCGCACGCTGCCGACACCCAAGATTTTTGGCGAGGGCTATTTCCGGGTGGACTTTGCCAACTCGGTGTTGGAGCTTCGTCTGGAGGATAAGGGAGAGGGAGAGTTCGAGCGTTTCGGGTTTGCTCCGTGGCCGAGAGACTACCAGCCCCAACCGCAAGATGCTGAGATAACGAGTGTTCACGTGAATTTTGTGGGAACGAGGGCAAGAGCGGGCTTTCATTTCAAGGTTCAGCACAAAGAATCGCGTTTCGGCGTAAGCCAGGATGAGATAGACGAACTGCGCAGTCGGAAATATCCCCGGCAGGCACAGGACCAACAGTTCTTAGATGAGGCGCGCAAGCGGTTGTTAGAGTCGTTCCACGGAGATGCAGAGCGAGAATTGAGGATATTAGCAGTTGACCTGGGCACTTTGGGCGGAGCCGCAGCCGTATTTGAGGGAAGATATTTCAAAAATTCCGAGCCGCTGAAGATAATCAAGATTGACAGGATTTACGATAAGCTGCCCACGCAAGACAAGACCGCAGAACAAAGCAAGTTACCGGAGGAATTGAAAAAACTGAAGGAAAAGGGGCTGAGCAAAGAGCACGTGGGACGACATCTTGAGAGCTGGGCCAGCGGAGAAAAAGAGATTGCCGAGAGGCGGGGTAAATCTGGAATCGGCGAATATGATATGCGGCGGCTGTCGCTTCACGTGCGGTGGATGATTCGGGACTGGGTGCGATTGAATACTTCGCAGATAATCGAGACGGCTGAACGAAACAAGGTTGACCTTATAGTTTTTGAAAGCATGCGTGGCTTCCGCGCTCCAGGGTATGACAAGCTCGATGAAGACAAGAAACGACGACTGGCCTTTTTTGCCCACGGACGGATTCGGCACAAAGTGAGGGGAAAAGCAGTCGAGCGTGGAATGCTGGTCGTGACGGTGCCCTACCTGAAGTCTTCGCAGTTTTGCGCCAAGTGCGGAAAAGAGCAACAAGACAGGAAAACCTGGGAAAAAAACAAGAGAGCTCACCGTTTTAGTTGCGAGGAATGCGGTCATAAAGCTAACAGCGATGAGAATGCGGCGGGCGTGTTAGGAAGGGTTTTTTGGGGGGAGATAGAGTTGCCGAAAAAATTGCCGGTGCATACTTGACAAGGTGAGTTTGGGAGGGTATATTTGCAGTGTGGCCTTGTCGTGAGTCGTAAGGCTGGAATAACTCCCAGTGGAGCTTATGCACCTATGGGAGGACCCCGAGCCCGGAGGCCATAAACTCTCTAATTCAGGACTGTTATGGTAGAGAAAGGTCGGTTTTTTCAGGAGAGATTTTGTCGGAACCTTTTGAGAAATAGGGACTTACGAGATAGCGGGAGCGGTGACCGTGAATTAGAGGGTTTCGACACCTAATCAGTTGGCTCTATCATTTTTTGCCCCGGGAGCGGTGACCGTGAATTAGAGGGTTTCGACACCGCATATAGTGCTGCATCGAAAGTACAAAGGGGAGCGGTGACCGTGAATTAGAGGGTTTCGACACCCATATCTGTAAAAAGCGTAATGTCGCTTTCGGGAGCGGTGACCGTGAATTAGAGGGTTTCGACACCTCTTTACCCATTTCAAAAACGCTCCGACTCGGGAGCGGTGACCGTGAATTAGAGGGTTTCGACACCTCGGCGTCAAAAGTTATCAAACAGCTCTAAGGGAGCGGTGACCGTGAATTAGAGGGTTTCGACACCTATTATTGTGCCTATCATTTTTCTACTCCTGGGAGCGGTGACCGTGAATTAGAGGGTTTCGACACCTTACGGTCTTCCATATCACATTTTCCACACGGGAGCGGTGACCGTGAATTAGAGGGTTTCGACACCATGTAGAGTTTGTTTGTACCTCAGTTAAGGGGGAGCGGTGACCGTGAATTAGAGGGTTTCGACACCTTTACAGGCAAGTCAGTCATTGGTTACTTTGGGAGCGGTGACCGTGAATTAGAGGGTTTCGACACCCATTTTTTCACCTCAAAAAAGCCACCCCTTGGGAGCGGTGACCGTGAATTAGAGGGTTTCGACACCATTGCGGCCACGAGAAAGTCGGCAGCATCTGGGGGCGGTCGAGGGCAGGCGTGATTTGATTTACTATCAATATGCCAAGATAATTGCGAAACGACTGGACCCCAGATAAAGACATTCTGGGGTCTTCGCTGCGCTACGAGAGGCGGCAGATGGGAAAGAGGCAAAGGCGCAATCATACGGGTTAATCAAAAACAAGTTTCGCGAACTAAAGAGCGGTGCAATATCGTGGTCGGAGATAACACGAGAAGATAAACAATTTGTTGAAGCAGAGAAGCGGTGCAAAATAGTCGATAGTTGCTGGTCGTTAGTTGATAGTGGAAAAGTAACCCGCCGGATAAACCGGCGGGCTTTCGGATTGGGCGGATTTGGTGGGGCAAGCGGCGGGACTTCTAATTTACGATTTTCGATTTACGATTTTCGATTGATGATTGAGTACAGAGATAAATTCCCTGCGGAACGTAAATTCTATGACCTTATCCCGCCATTGTTAGAGAAGAAATATCTTAAGACGATTTACAACTGCCATTTGTGTGCGGGGCATATTAGTCGTTAGTCGCTGGTCGTTAGTTGATAGTGGAAAAGTAACCCGCCGGATAAACCGGCGGGCTTTCGGATTGGGCGGATTTGGTGGGGCAAGCGGCGGGACTTCTAATTTACGATTTTCGATTGAAAGAGAGATTGCTTCGTTTCTTCGACTCCCTCGACCTTGCTCACTTCGACACTTCGACGAAGCTCAGTGCAAGCATGATGACGCTACGCGTCAATTGTGGATTTGGGATTGCGTTAGCCGTAATCAGGGCATCTTTTATTCTGACGACAAAATTTTGAAAGGTATTCTATGGAATTGCCTCCGGAACATTAACTGTTTATGGGACAAACATTTGCTCCTCATTGCGGATATCGGCAAGATGGCATAAATTTATTCAATATTAAAAGGGCACAAGGCAAATTCGAGGTACGACCTCCTGGTGCTATTTTGTTGCTCTGACCGGTCGAATATGTTATAATACCGACAGCTTTGAACTGATGCGCGGCAACCAGACCTCTATCGGGTGTTAGAAGAGATAATTGTAGTTTATCACAACCGATAGAGATTGCTATTATTCGGAGGACTTACGCGAAAAGACATAAGCCAGATTAGGGACCATTGTGCCGTGATTCTAATCGTTTCAGCAGTATTCCTGCAGCCCTTATATGCGACTGGCTCGATTACCGGCCAGGGACGCTTCGAGAAGATAGCCGGGAACCCTTCGGCTGGATACGTGTATCTCTACGAGTGGGACCTGTTTCTTTCGCCCCCCGACAATTCTATGGTCGGTCCGTGCCGTCGGCTGGGAGCACCCCCCGGACAGCCGCCTACAAACGATGGATACTATCGTATTGACAATCTACCCGCAGGAATTTATTCGGTATATGTGAACCAGCCGGATTTCTTTGCCTCACCCAAAGTTGTCCCAAACGTCCAGATAATTGATGCTCGACAGACTCTGTTGAATATTGACCTCGATGTCGATTACTCAACTTACTTTAAGAACACAGCGGGGCAGCAGTGGACTGAATGGAAGTGGACCTGGTATCAGACATTTCTGGCAACAGGAACATCCGTACGCTGCGTGTCCTGGGTGATGGCGGGTTGGGGAGAGTACAACGGCGACTGGGCAGAGGTAAGTATTCTCGAAGATAACGCAAATCCGGATGTACGCAACTGGAGGGTGCTCGGTACTAAACCAGAGAACAGCATTGCCTCAGATTCGGATGAGTGGGTCAGGTGGCCTTCGGGCCAAATCCGAATTACGCCGGGAAAGAAATACGCCGTAAAAATCTGGGTCAACGGCGGCTGCGCAATTTACAAACGAGACAAAGACACCAGCAGCTACCAACACGGTAGAGCATACGACGAGAACGGCAGCCCAAAAAATTATGACCTCAATGTCACCGTGTTCGTGGACCGCAACAACCAGATGGTTACGCACACCCGGCTTAACTACGGACCGGGTAGCTTCGTTGATACCTTGAACGACACGCAATGGGGCCAGACATTCGTGGCAACCGGCACCTGTCTTGCTGCGGTCGATTTATTTGCAGCCAGCAGCGATAGGAATTTCGACCTGACCTGGAAGGTCCGCCAGGGCGGTCCCTCCGGGCCTCAAATCGGTCCTGCAAAAACAACACAGGGCGCATATTTTGCTTCAAGCACAGACCTGGTTGGCGTAAGCTACAGCCCGGATGAAGTGCCTTTAACTCCCGGCCAAATCTACTATATCGAAGTTACCGACACACTAGGCTTTACGCCTTTCGTGCAGGAAGCGTGGAACAGCTACCCGGATGGCGCAGCGTTTCGCAGAGGCGCGGCAACAGGATACGACCTGGCTATGACTATTGTCGAATATGCATACCCACAAAACCTTAAGACCGCAGACCTGAACAACGATGGGACTGTAAATTTGAGAGACTTCTCCAAACTTGTTTGTTACTGGCGGCAGGATGAATCATCCGTTGACATCGCGCCAGCGCCTTTTGGCGACAAGATTGTCGATTTTCAAGACCTTGCAGGTCTTGTCGAATATTGGTTGCAAGCACTTGGTGTGCTGGCACACTGGAAGCTTGATGAAACGGCGGGCAGTGTGGCAAACGATTCGGCAGGCGACAAGGATGGCACTGTTTATGGGAATCCGCCGTGGCAGCCAACCGGAGGTATGATAAATGGTGCACTGCAATTGGATGGCGTAAATGATTATGTTGCGACACCCTTTGTGTTGGACCCGGCCAGTGGGCCATTTAGCGTCTTTGCCTGGGCTAAAGGAGGTGTTAAAGAAGGTGTTGCAGGTCAAGTCATTATATCTCAAAGTACGAGTTTTATTTCGCTTGGTGGGAAGGATTGGCTTTGCGCAGACCCGCTACAGGGGAGTCTTATGACTGCTTTGACCGATGGCAGCGTGTTTACTTCTCCGCTGGTATCTGGATTTATAATAACCGATGGCGACTGGCACCGTATCGGCGTTGTGTGGGATGGCTCTCGCAGGTATCTTTATGCGGATGGTGGTGAGGTTGCTAGAGATACCGGCACTATTGCCAATCTGGTCTCTTCAAATAGAGGTCTTTACCTCGGTGCGGGTCGGAACCGCAGTTCAGGCACTTTCTGGTCTGGCCTGATTGACGATGTGCGAATCTACAATAAGGTAGTCAATCCTTAATGCACTTCACTGAAACTGTCTGAGATTGATTGGTTAACTCCTGGCCTGCTTGTAATCCCGGCACGGCACATTTTGCGTTGTCGTGCCGACGAAGGGGAATACCCGCCGTGAAACGGCGGGCTAAATATCTGGATTCCCGTTTGCACGGGAATGACAAAAAATGATAACCCCCACCGCGCGGGGTGGAAAGAAAAGTAACTCCCGCCACGCGGGGTGGAAATGAAAAAAATAACCCCCACCGCGCGGGGTGGGGGCTAAATAATAAAGAAAAACCCCCAAAATAAATCCGCCATAGGCGGACAAGTTTGGGGGTTAATACTTGTCGATGGGCAGAGGGATTCTGTCCTGGGGGTCACGGAGGTTGATATATTTCGCACGGCCTTCCAGTGAGCCATATTCTTTGTAATAGCCGTAAAGCTTGGCCAGTTTGTCCTCATCGGTAGCTTCGAGATGTTGTGCCCAGGCACCGAGCTCAGCTCCCCAGATAATTTCTGTGCCGTCCTTTGTGTAAAGGACAATATGGGGAAGGCCGGTATTTTTTCGGCCATTGAAGTTACTTACATCAATACTATCGATTTCATACAGCAGCGGCTTATCAGGTGTTGTAAGCTCATCCATCCGGTCAAGGCGGGATATTACCGCCACGGCCGCTGCAAGGTCGTCTCGCTGCCAGACCTCGCCCGGCTGCGTCGGTTTTGTCGTTGGCAGTCCCTTTACCTCCACTATGGGCAGGTTCGGCATCGGCACAAAATCGAGCACGACCTGCTCATCGTCAACGTAAGATTTGCGCAGGCCGGATTTGACCAAAACCAGAGGTTTACGCCACCGACCTTTGATGCGCAGGCCATTGTGGGTCGTCTGCACTCTGACGTCGGCCAGCCATGCGACTCGCTGGACGATATTGTGCTGGACGAGGACAGCGGTATTTTCATCGAGTTTTAGCTCCTCGCCCTCAGCTCTTACAGCAGCATAAACTTTTTCTTTGAGCTGGTCATTGACCCAGGCAGGGACACCGGCTAATTCGAGGGTAATAGTCTCCCTGACAGGAGCGGTCTTTCTTACATATTTATCCAGAAATACGATGCCGATTCCCAGCGCAGCAAAGATACCGACGATGGCCAATACCGTTAAAGTACCTGTCAAGCTCGAACTGTCCCAACCTACTTTTAGTCTTTTTTTCCCCTTGTTCATTATAATTTGTTGTTACGCATCCAGGAATTAAGTAAGGACGCCTAAGAAGACAAGCGTTTATGCCTGATAGAGATTGCTTCGCTTCGCTCGCAATGACGTTTTGTTAGATGCTTTAAGAGCTATTGAGCAATTCTTTGTCAGTGCTGCCTCGATGATATTCGTGCACAAATCGCTCATCGTAAGCCCTACTTTCGCTGCTGCTTTGGGCAGAAGCGAATGGCTTGTAAAGCCCGGAATGGTGTTAACCTCCAGGGCGTAAGGAATTCCGTCATCACTTAGGATAAAATCTACTCTCGCAAAGTGCCGGCAGCCCAGCACATCAAAACAATCGAGCGCCGCCGCCTCGATGTTCCTTACAGCAGCCGGGTCACTAATTGTATCGAAAAGAAACTCCGTTCGCTCATCAAGATATTTTGCGTGATAGTTATAAAAACCAGTTTTCGAGCGGACCTCAATAATCGGCAAAGCCCGGCCGCACAGGATACCAACCGTTACTTCCCGCCCCGGCACAAATTTTTCAATCATACAATCACCGAATTTCTTTAAGGTTTCCCGGGCGGCGGCAATAACCTTATGCCGGTCGGAAACAATACTGACACCGATGCTGCTGCCCTGCCTTACAGGTTTTACCACGAACTTATCCCCGAACTCCAGCAATTGTTCTTTAGATTTCCGGATGTCAGAGTCGGTGTTGAACTCAATTGCCGCAGCGGTAGCCACGCCGGCTCGGGCAAAAGCTTTTTTGCTTGCCATTTTGTCGAATGCCAACCTGCTCGCTACCGGCCCGCTGCCTGTATATAGAAGTGATTTATTCTCGAGTATCTGCTGGAGCTGGCCGTCCTCGCCGAATTTGCCGTGCAGCGTAATAAAGAATATATCGATGCTGTCATCTTCCAGTATATCCATATTGTCTGGCCGAATATCAGCGGTTACAACATTGAAGCCGGCTTTTTCCAACGCCTCCGCAACAGAACTGCCGCTCTGAATACTGATGTCACGTTCCTGGCCGATACCCCCCATAAGAACAGCTACTTTTAATTTATTAGTTATTATTTTCAATTTAATGCGTCTGGTTAAATGGTTAAATGGTTAATCAACTACTCACCAAGCACCACTCGCCAATTACCAGATTACTTAACCCCAGATTTCGATTTCAAGTTCCAGCTCGACGCCAAATTCTTCCTTGACCCGTTGTTTTACTGCATCTATCAGTCTGGTAACATCGCGGCTTTTGCATCCCTTCTGGGCGATTATAAAATTGGCATGCTTTTCGCTGACAATAGCCCCGCCGATTTGCAGCCCCTTCAGGCCTGTCCTATCAATCAAAGCACCGGCGGCCGCTCCCTTTGGGTTTTTGAATATGCAGCCGGCATTTCTTGTATCTAACGGCTGATTATTCTTTTTATAAATCCAGACTTCTTTCACGGTTCGCATTATTTGCTCGGGGTCGCCGGCACTAAGTTTCACCTGGGCGTTCAGAATGAATTTTGAAGTTATATTTGTGCTGCGGTAATCAAATACGAGCTCCGGTTTACTCTTCTCAAAAACATTGCCTTGCCTATCCATCACCGTCACCGCTTCTATTGCCGGACCGAAATCTCCGAAGTTGCCGCCTGCGTTCATTTTTGCTGCTCCGCCGACCGACCCCGGTATGCCGGTGAGGGGCTCGAGGCCCGACAAGCCTTTTTGCACACAACTTAGAACCAGCTTGCTCAATTCCGCGCCCGCCCAGGCGGTGATATGCACACCATCGAATTGTATCTGTGAAAACTGCTCGGATTCGAGTTTTATCACTGCTGCGTGCAGAGCATCATCAGTGATTAACAGGTTCGACCCCAGGCCCATCACGTATATCGGGATGTTATTCTCGTTGCACCGCCGGACCACTTTTTTGAGCTGCTCAATTGTCCTGGGCCTGATAAAATAATCTGCCGGCCCCCCAAGGCCATACCAGGTGCACTTAGCTAATGGGTAGTCAGTTTCAACTATTTTCTCTAAGCCACTGAATATATTCATCTGCCACCTTCCAAATGTCACCTGCACCCATTGTAACTACCAAATCGCCGCTATTTACATTTTTCTTCAGATAATCACAAATAGCTGCAAAGCTATCTATAAATATCGCATCAGTTCCGTTATCCCTCATGCGCTCAACCAGCATCTGTGCGTTAATCTCTTTTTTTTCCTTCTGCGAGTCCCGTACAAAATAAATTTCCGGGACAATCGTTATGTCGGCAAGCTTAAAACTTTCTGCAAAATCATCAAGTAAAAATCTTGTCCTGCTGTATTGATGCGGCTGGAAGATACACCATAGCCGTTTCGGCCTGTATCTTTCCCGTATCGCCTGCAACGATGCCCGGATTTCAGTGGGGTGGTGAGCGTAGTCATCCAGCACCGTAATCTGTCCGACACTCCCTTTTAACATTATCCGTCGGTCCATGCCTGTAAAGCCCGGCAGCAACTGAAGCACCTGACTGCTGTCAAGCCCGGCGTTGACTGCCACTGCCACCACCGCCAGAGCATTCATAATATTGTGCTTGCCCGGCAATGAGATTCGAGTCGCCCCGAGCAATTTGCCGTTGTGATACACGTCAAAGGAGTAAAGCCCGTCATTTAACACAATATTCTTCGCGTAAAAATTGCAGCTTTCCGTCAGTCCGAAGACCTGGCATCTCTGGTGGGTTCCCAATCGGTTTATGACCTTTTTCACGTTTACATCATGGCCGTTTGCAATTATCACACCGTCCAGCTTTGTACCGCAGGCAAACTCGCCGAATGCCTCGACTATTTCATTCTCATCTCTATAATAATCCAGATGGTCCTGCTCGATATTAAGTATGCAGGCTATTTTGGGTTTTAAGTTCAAAAAGCTCCTGTCATATTCGCAGGCCTCAGCCACAAAGAACCCGCCGGAGGCGGGTTTGATAGAACCGGCCTTCGGCCGGTCGCCCTGGCTATCCGCAACGCCGGAAGAAGTATCCAGTTGATTGATTCTGGCCCCGATGATAAAGTTGCTATTGACCCCGGCTTGTTTGAGCAGATATACCAGCCAGCCGCTGGTTGTGCTCTTGCCGTGCGTACCGCTTACGGCGATGCCCTCGTAGCGGTTCATTAGCTCGCCCAGCATCTGGGCATATTTATAGACCTTGTATCCGCGTTTTCTTGCCAGTTTCAGTTCGGGATTATCCTCTTTTATAGCAGCCGAAATAACAACCACATCCGTATCAGGACTGAGATTCTGGGCGTTATGGCCAATTTTTATGTCGGCGCCCATACCGCACAATCTATCCACAACATCGCTGCCTGTTTGGTCGGAGCCGGAAACAATCGCATTGTGCTTTATCAGAAGCTGCGCCAGCCCGCTCATCCCGATACCGCCTGCGCCTACGAAGTGGAACCTGGTCCCTGCTAAGACAAGTTTGCTGTTAGCATCTGTGACTTTATACTTGTGAGCGGCCTCTATTTTTTTGGGCTGGGTCTGTGTATTCGGCTGACTCATAGCATCCTTTCTGCGCACAATTTCTCTTCACAAAAGCACAAATAGTCTATCACACAAACCAGTCAAAGAAAAGAAAAAAGGCCGCAAGTCGCAATTACACCGTAACTCACAGCCCTTTACTTCTTGTCATTCCCGCGGAATTGAAGCCCCGCCTTCGGCGGGATGATTCACCAGTCACCAATCATACAAGTTCCTGGCAAACAACAGAGACATAGTGCTCAACTTTACCGGCGAGCGTTTCACTGAGTCCTGCGCCCGGCTCAACAACCTCCGGCTCAATGCCAAAAATTACCATCTCGGCGGGACACTGGCCAAGTTGTCCGGCCAGGTCGATTACTTTAATTAAGTCGGTTTCGTGGAGTGACCGGTGCGCAAGTACTTTGGCGCTTTTAATCTCCTGCGGCGTAAATTTTCTTATGGCCCCCGGTTTCTCCCCCATTCTCGCACAGTCGATAAAAATCGCTTTATCTTTATCTGTGATAAGATGCAGGATAGACATTCCCGCTGTCCCAGCATCTACGAAATCAACCAAAGGAAATCTGCCGGCAAAATCCAAAAGTCGTTCCACGACCCGCACGCCCGCGCCCTCATCCGACATAAGCGTATTACCGAGGCCGATTACAATCACTGGTTTTTTCATTGGCGGCTTACTTGACGAACTTCACCTCCAGCAGGTGAGTCGAGCAGGAAATGCACGGGTCATAAGCCCGAACGAGCATTTCCAGCTTTTGCCTGACGGCATTCTGGCCCTCGTTAATTATTTCAGGCACAAACTTTTCGAAGTCTTTTTGAATGTTAGCGTGGTTCTGGTTGGTCGGGATACATATATCGGCTGCGACACAGTTGCCCTTCTTGTCGAACTCATACTCGTGGAATAGTATTCCGCGCGGCGCCTCGACACAGCCGGTCCCCCTTCCCTCCTTCGCCGTGCTTGCTACCTTCTCTTCTTTCAATCCCTTTGTCAGTATTTCATCAATAAGGGCGATGCTTGTCTCAACGATATGGAAGCACTCTACAAGCTGAGCAACCGTATTCATAAAGGGGTTGGTGCAGCCTTTTTTCAGGCCGAACATCTTCGCCGCATCCTTACCCATCGGCGTAAGAAGGTCGCCATTGTTGTTAAAACGAGCCAGCGCTCCCACCGCGTAAGAATCCCGGTGCCACTTCGTCCACTTGGCCGTGGACTGTTCGCAGACATACTCGTTGGTCACCTCGTGCCATTTTTCTATCGGAACGACCTTGCCGCCATTGTCGGCGGACGTGATACCGCCGTGATAGAACGTATATACCGGCGGGTCGGTCTGCTGAAGCGATACATATTCGGTCTGGCGCACGAATTTCGGTATATTTCCGGCGACGCTTAAAACCGCATCTGTAATCACTTTCAGGTCAGGTATTGTGTCTTTCAGCGTTTTCTGTAACTGCCGTAATTGTTTCTCGGTTGGTATCCGCGTGAGTCCTCCGGGTATGAGTGTAACCGGGTGTGTCGTTCTGCCTGCAAGCAGGTCGGACCATTCGTTTGCGATTCTATGGACCCTGACCACGGTCTTGACTACATCCGCCGCCCCGGCGACCAGCGGCACCACCGAAGGCACACCGAAGAAATCCGGCGCTGCAAGATATCCAACATGGAGTGTATGGCTCTGGAGCTGCTCAGAATAATGCATCAGTATACGAAGCTTGTCGGTCTGCTCCGAGACCTTCAGGCCAAGCGCACTTTCGACCGCCTTGGTCGAAGCCAGTGAATGTGTGATGGAGCAAATGCCGCATATCCGGGAAACTATGGTTTGAATGTCCTCATAACTTTGTCCCCTTACCATTGCCTCAAAGAACCGTGGCGCCTCGGGGACCTGCCATTGCAGCTTCTCAATTTTTCCATTGGTCGCATTTACGACGATGTTCCCGTGTCCCTCAACTCGTGTTATATGATGAACGTTTATGTCCATATTGTTATGCATTTGTAGGCCCCTGAGCGCTTCCAAAAAGAACCATTTTGCTTTTCAAAACATCGACGGTTAAGCGGTACCTTTCGATGACGTCCTTTGCCGCGTTCACATTCGGGTTGTCAACATATCCGCGGCAGCCGAAACACCTGAAACCCGATGAGGGGCATCGAGTCACTTATATATTATTTGGTTAAAGAAACGGGTGGGTGAAACAAGATACTCTCAAAGAATTTTCCGGATGATATAAGACTGCATATGGCAATGTTAAAATAGGTAAAAAGGACACAGATGGGTTTAGGTGCTGAAGTAATCGCGAACTTTTTTGAAAAATTTTTATTACATAAGTAGTTATCCCTACGTATTTTATTAAAAGGCCTGAAAAAAACTCAAATTTTTGACCTCACATTTTGCGATTTTTTGGCAATACCTCTAAAGAGGGCCGGATTTTTCGGCTCTCAGCGTTGAATGGAAGAACTGTATATGTTGCGAAAGGACGGAAATTTGAAGGGAGGTATTGCCAATGGTAAAAGAGTTAAAATATTGAGATTTTGTCGTTTTTGGCTGGTAGGGTGCTTATCTTGTTGTTTTGGAGTTCATTTTTGAGGTTTTTATGAGATAATTATCTCCGAAAGGATGTGCTACTATGAAAGTTTTAACAATTCGGCGGCTGATGCTTGTCCTCGGACTGACAATCGGCCTTATGGTCTTGTGGTCAGCCGCAGCACCAAAGGCTGAAGGCACTGGCTCACTCTTTGGTGGTTGGTATCCTATGGAAGGCCTGAACTGTTGTGACTGGATTTTTCCCAACGACGTTTGTCCTAATGGCACGTACTGGAATGGGCATCTGATGTATTGCCAAGGCATCTATGACAACTATGTTGATACGTGTATTCTTGCAGCCAACCCACCTACAGAGGAAACATGCGATGCAATTGGTGATTACGAATGCCAGCCGGGTCCACCAACTTACGAGCCTTTGTGTTGGATACATGACGCTGAGTGCAAGATCCATTAGTAGATAACTGTAACCGTGCGCCCTCGTTGGGCGCACGGTTAACTTTTCAGTTATACAAAGTGCCTGTAAGAAATATGGAGCATGTTTTCAAAGGAGAAAAAGATGTACAAGTATTTCATGACTTTGTTATTCCTAATGTCTGTGCATGCATTTGCGACAGAGCACCCCAGCGTCACTGAACTGCTCGATAAGTACGCAGCAACACAGGATGAGATTTATCAATCTTTCATAATTAAGTCTGAAATGTCATGTGAATCGAGTAGCAGCAAACCTGGCGAGGTAGGGTTAGTGAGGCACATGGCATCAACCGATGAATTTCGATTCGATGATAAAAATGGTCGCTTTAGTAATCGCACATTCATATGGGGAAATGTAGGCAGCGCATTTGAAAATATTCCAAAGGACAATCCTGCGTATCAAAGCTACATGTGGGATGGCAAAGATTACTTTCAGTATGCAAGAAGCCCGTTTAATCCGGTCAGCAAGCTTGGCAAAGTCCACCTTACCAGAAATAGGGCTAGAGACACCAGCAACAAACCATATCGACAAGGAGGTTTGTCTGGATTAAGAGGCGCTATCTTTGGTAGCAACGAGCGCATAGAATCAGAGTTACGCAGAGCTCAGACTATATCCGTTCAGGACAGGACAGAGAAAATAGGTGATTCAGAGTGTTATGTTGTAGACGCAATAACAAAACTCGGGAAAATTACGGTATGGATAGACCCTAAACACGGATATAATATTGCTAAATTCAACCTTGAGATAAGCGGAAAAAGGGGCGACATAGTCTACGGTCGGCCGCTCGAAGAAGATGACATTATTCATCTTTCTCAAAGAGTTACTCGTTTCGAAAAACTCAATGGATTCTGGATCCCAATGGAAGGAGATTCGAGTTATCATAGAGATATGGGTAAGGATTACAGCGAGAGCCGAACTCATGAGAAAATCACTGAGATAAAGCTCAACGTTGACCATGATGCACTGGGTTCGTTTGTTCCAAACGACATCTTAAATGGAGCGAGGGTTTTTGTTACAGGTGTAGAAGGGATTATGTACACCTGGCAGGATGGGAAATTGATACCGAACATAGATAAAGTTGCTGTTGACCAAATCGATAAAATGACCGAGGAGATTATGGCAGAAGGCAAGGTCCCTCCTTCGCTGGCAACTGCACAAAAACCTGAGCATGCTCCTAACGAACCGAATATCACTATAGATACACAACCAAAAGTAGAAGTGAATATCTTAGAGATCCCCCGGGAAATCCCAGCAGAATCTACTCCCTCTCTTGTATGGGCATTTTTGTCGGCTGGAGTCGTGATTATCGGAGTTATTGTTTGGCTGGTATTTCGTCGACGTAAATCATAGGAGAGACAAGGATGTGTAACTTTGATCTTGTGTGTCGCAGAGGCAGGAATAGTCGGTCTTAATAACCTTCACATTCTCGCTGACAATTGGTTCCGGAAGCAATAGCGTCAGAACTCCAGCCAGATCCCCCTAAAGGTTTTTTTGTTGGGGTCGGTCAGGAATTTATTCGGGCAGGTTCCATCTGCAAGAAGCTCTCCTTCCATACACTCCGCCGCACCGAAGACCTTGACAGGCAACATCCCGTCGTCACTAAGTAGTAACAACCGAGATGAGTTTTTGAAAGGGACAATTGCCTCAGGGCTAAAATCGCTCTGGTTTAACCGCCGCACCAGCACAGGTGGAATTTGTTTTTCTCCTGACCAGCGATACAGGGTAAACCCCGGCCTCTCGTCAGCAGGCCCAGCAACAATAAAATACGCCTTATGGAAATGGGAGTATTCCATACTGCTCAGACCACCCAGGTCCCACAACATCGGCTCACCGAAAATTGGCTCTTCGCCCTTCTCAACTACGGCCTCGTGATTATTCAAAGGCAAAACAATCGTCCTGCTCTGCCGCGTCAACTTATCATATACCAAAGGGTTCCTGAATCCAATATAGATTGTCCTGCCATCAGCCGACGCACAAAGCCCTTCGATATTGAGACCCTGCTCTTTGGGTGCCAGCTTCTCGCGTTCTTTCTTTGTAAGGCCGACCTCATCGAACCGGGTTGCCTTATCTAATCCCAGGCGCTGCCCCATCTGCGTCTGAACTAATCTGTGGACAAGGGTTTTGTATGGCTTGCCGACGGGGACGATAGAAACTTTCCCATTTTCAATCTTAACTTTGGTAGCGAAGAAACGGAACCTATTCGGCCTGAACTTGCCATCTTTGTTTCTGCCATGCGAAGTAATCCAGTAGATACGGTCCCCTATCACTGTTGCCCCCTCGATGTCTGCTTCGGGATATTCCGGCTCGACACCAAGAAAATCCGTCATATCGAAACAAGATTCAGGCAGCCCGCCTCCACTGCTCTTATAAACCCTCAATATATTGTTCTCATCATCAGCCACAACGAACATATCATCACTGACAGCAACCGCTGCCGACGCATCACTCATCCCACGGTAGAGCAGAACTTGACCTGTCGGCTCATTACTGTCGGCAAGAACTACAGCGCTATATACCAGGAATGTTAACGCTACTACGGTTATGATTTTCATTTCACACACCTTTTCGCACATATAACTAATAGTTTTTTGAATTTTTCTTAGGATTTACGACTCATATACTTCCATGCTTTTAATTGCCAACCTCATAACAATTTTCCTCATCCAAGGATGATATATAAAGTGAGACTTAATATTTTTAGAAAAGATTTTCCTTTTTAATTTCCTGGTTTGATAATGAAAACGTTTAGATATGTCCTCAGGTGTCTTATGCAACACCTGAGCCAAGGTAAGTGCACTATTGAAAGCGTAACTTAGACCATCGGCTGAACTCGGACTTATCCAACCAGCGGCCTCACCCAGTAGTGCGATGCGTTCTATGCCGGTACATATTTGCTTTGTGCTGACAGGTCTAAACATAAAAGCCGACTCTTTGCGAACGGTCTTTCCAAATTTAAAGCCATAATTTCGCAGTTTTTTCTTCAATAGCTCAAACCTATTCAGGACCTGCTGTCTCGGATATAGAGCAGCTCCAATAACCAAGCGGTTCTCTTTTGGTATGGTCCAGCTGTAATAGTCGGTAATTTCCGGGTCGAAAATGGTAGAGAAGTAGGGTAACTGGTCTTCTGCTTCGACCCATTCTTGTATAGCGAAATACGTTCTGGGAAAAGGAAGGTCCGGGGCCACCTGTTTGCGGACTCTTGATGATGCGCCATCTGCACCAACTAAGATTCTTGCGCGCTCAACGTAAGTTTTGTTATCCTGGGTAAATGTTATCTTAAAGCCATTATCATCGGATTCATAGAATTTAAATCGGCAATCCAATCGTATATCAACACTCGATGGAACCATAGATAGTAACCAACAGTCAAATTTTTGTCGGTCCATATTGATATAGTATCGCTGATAATATCTCTCTATCTTTTGTTGCATATCAATAGCCCGCACCACGAAAAGTTGAGGATCCACTAAAACACTTTTGGGCAGACCCAGCCTCATTTTAGAAAGCATCCCTTGAGCATCAGGGGCTAAGAGGCCACCACAACATTTTCGAGAAGAATTACTTTCGGTGCTTTTAGTAAGCTGCCTCTTGTCAACCAGTAAGGCCCTGTAAGTACCTGCGATTAAGCGGGCCAGGGTTGCACCAGCAGGACCGGCACCTATGATAGCTACGTCGTACATCTTAAATTGAGATTTTCCATATACACCACTAATCGACTCTGCCGAACCTGAAGATATCATCAGGTTTCCAAATCCATCGTAAAACTACAATTATTTCGGGCCTTTTCGTGCGGGTAACAGTGTTTTGAATTTTCCAAGAGCATATCCTTCGCCAGCATTTCTACGCATATGTAGCAATTCATGTTCACGGCCGCTTACCTTCAGCGGCACGTTTCACAGCCGCCTTTCGCTGCTCCAGATGCTCTAATAGAACACGCTCGTTGCCTGCCAGCTCCAGTGCCTTATCAATTGCAGCCAGCGCACGATTATACTGCTTTTGCATCAAGTACGCCCAGGCCAGTTTATCGTAGATATAAACTCTCTGTGAGGGATGGCTTATCACGATAGCTTTTTCAAGATTTTGCGATGCCGCGGCGAAATTGCCGAGCCGTCCACACACTTCCGCCAGATTCAGATAAGCCGGCGCCAATCCCCTATCATGCTCGATTGCTT
>Ga0315280_10003516_pt1 | contig 23975 bp, 21 predicted proteins | sample YL17G06_40_MG_FD_203697 | JGI IMG/M metagenome (GOLD analysis project Ga0315280, IMG submission 203697) | Sediment microbial communities from Yellowstone Lake, YNP, Wyoming, USA - YL17G06_40 | ecosystem: Environmental > Aquatic > Freshwater > Lake > Sediment | place: USA: Wyoming | collected... | reverse complement strand
TTTAAAGAGAAGAATAAATAATTCCAATAGCTGTGCTTTCAGGTGTAATGATGCCAACGCCTATGTTCCCAGTCTTATAAAAAAATTGCGAGAAAAAAGCTTTAGATATCATTTCGTATTCGTCGATCCATTTGGCCCAGAAGCACTAAAGTTTTCGACTTTGAAATTGCTTGCTGAATTGCCCCGTCTAGACTTATTGGTTCATTTTCCCATCGGGGCCATAAAAAGAAACCTATCAAAGTGGAAAGAAAATGACTATGGAATTCTTGACGATTTCTTGGGAACAGGAGAATGGAGAGAGAAGATCCTTGATTTCAAGGGTGGTAAGACACTTAGTTTACTGCTTGAAATCTATAAAAGGCAATTGACGGGGATTGGATTTCCCGAGGATGGGCTAAAAACTAGGGATTCACGCGACAATTTATGGGCATCACTTCCAAGTGTCTCCGTAAGAAATACGAGAGCGGTTGAGTTGTATGTGCTAATTCTTGCTTCTAAGCACGCTGTCGGACAGAAAATTTGGAACGACATTTTAAATATTGGCGCTGATGGGCAAAGAACAATAAAATGGGGTTGAAAAACCGGTAGAACCGTATTATAAGCGTGGATAGAACGCACAATATTATATTAATAAAATGGCGCTTAATTCATCGATAGAGTGGACCGAGGCAACCTGGAACGCCGTGACAGGTTGCTCCAAGATCAGTGCTGGTTGTGTGAATTGTTATGCCGAGCGTATGGCGCGGCGTCTCAAAGCCATGGGCCAGCCGCATTATTCTCGAGGATTTGAAGTCGCTCTTCATGAAGAATCATTGAATCTACCGCTTAATTGGCGCACGCCAAAAATGATTTTTGTGAACTCTATGAGTGACCTCTTTCATGAACAAGTTCCTGATGATTTCATCGCACGCATTTTCGGTGTCATGAATCGAGCTTCATGGCATCGCTTTCAAATTCTAACAAAGCGATCTAGCCGGCTTTGTCAAATGGGCCCAAGACTTCCCTGGTCGGATAACATCTGGATGGGCGTCACGGTCGAAGACCAAAAATGCGCTTTTCGCATTGGTCATTTGCGCAAAACCTCGGCAAAAATAAAATTTATCTCAATAGAACCTTTGCTTGGTCCCATATCAGTTCTGGATTTAACTGGAATTCATTGGGTCATCGCGGGAGGCGAATCCGGTCCAAGATCCCGGCCCCTGAATCCAGAGTGGGTCCTTGACATAAAGGCAAAATGTCAAGAATCTAATATACCCTTTTTCTTTAAACAATGGGGCGGAACGAACAAGAAAAAGAGGGGGCGACTACTTGAGGGCCGCGTGTGGGATCAGATGCCTGAAGCCTTCTGAATTCCGGGCTCAAATCATCGGCAAGTCTGTGCTCGAAACCGCTCTATAATTTACGTCCACCAGCCTATGAATCAAAATCTTGATAATCCATTAAGCCTACAAGGCAGTAGCCTCATTTACGGACAATTATTAATTTTGTTTTCGATGTATGGGCCACTGGATATACTAAAACGAAATAATTAAACATGTTGTAAAAGGTCTCGATTTTACACTTCTTGTCAAATCCCTTTAAGTCGCGTAGGGAAATTTCCCCTTCGTTGACCAATTTCATAGAGCCTGAAAAAGCGGTATCATAGATGAGATTCCCGGCATAATAAAATTTCTCCCAATCTATCATGCCGAATTCATCCGTGAATGCTTCCGATTGCAAAGGATACCATAACCGAAGAATAGGCTGGCTATTAAAGGTTTGGCCACCCAACGTTTCAAGCACCAATAAGGCACATGATCTAGGACTGTCATCTATATATTTTCGAAAAGTCGAGTGAAGCGACGTATCGAACCTTTCTGCAAGATGCATTGCGCTTGGTAAGCCAAGAGGAAGGTCCGTTAATTCCTTTGCAAACCTGTCGATCTGAAATTGAATTAATGAGGCACCAAGATTTGCCTCGGCTTCAAGCCCCGAAGCAATCCACGGATCGATCGAATAATCGGTATCCAAATGAGGATTGAAAAGGCCCTCATGCCACGAGAGGATTCGATGAGTTACTTCATGATAAGTTACGAATGTTATTTGTGAATGATGGATATCGGGATTTACATATATTATTTTTTCCTTAAAATCTAAGAGCCCCTTGAATTTTGAAAGGGCTTCCTTCAAGAAACTCATTCCCTTGCTTATCCATCGCTCTTTATATTTAGATAGGTCTATAGCTCCGATCTCCGCCAATTTGGCGGTTGCGACGATGTCCTCCTTGGGGGTAGGAAGCTTATCTTTAATCCCGGCCGCAGCTAAGAGACGCTTAATCTGCTTCTTGATTTCTTCCGAACTTTGCTGGAGGAGCGGGTGCTTTCGCGAAACCTTCATTTTCTGGCTTTCTTCTTTTGTCGCATAAACTCAAGGTATTTTAGCAACTCTTCTTCTTCCTCCTTGGTTAAATCTTTGAGTAGACTGAATGCTACCCCTGCCGTTCTTTTTGCCCGGGCTTCCTCTTTAGGGATAAGATATCCAGCAAGCTCAAGCAAATTGGTGTATGGTACCCCATAGAAATTAGCTAATTTTTGAAGAATATGAGGGGAAGGTCCTTTTACCTTTCCTTGCTCCAATTGATTTAGATAGGCGTTAGATACTCCTGTTTCTTTTTCCACTTCTCTTAGCGTCCTCCCTTTCAGGTTTCGATACTGTCTCAATTTCTCTGCTAGTTCATTGGACACGATATGGCCTCCTTTCTTACTTTAAAGGTATATTATAATGCATTCTAAGTCAAGCAAGATATTTGCTTGCAATCAAAAATAATGCTTGACATCGCAAGCATCTTTTATTATATTGTGAACGTGCTTATTTAGGAGGTGCAAGGATGTCTCAGTTATTGCATCCGTTGTAATTGAAGAGGCTATACCAAAAAGATGGGCGGCGGGCTTTTTAAGGTTTTAAAAGTTTAAAAAAATGAAAGGAGTTCAAAAATGATAAAGGAAAACCAAAAGGGACCGAAATTTATCCTCGATATCGAAGGAGTATTGAAGACGTGGGATAAGGATACGATTACTACCGAGGAAGTAATCACACTTGGAGGATGGGCCCCTTCGCTGGGAGCCATCTTGATCGACAAGGACAACAACGAGCGTAACCTTCAACCCGGTGAAGTCGTGGAATTGAAGCCAGGAATGGGATTCTCCAAAAAGGTGCGGTTCAGGCGAGGATAGGATTATGGAAATTCGTATTAGAGAAGAATTAGCACTCCTCCGGCAAAGATATGATGATCTGGAATACAACGAGGATGGTCGCTGGGTCAGGATTCTATCTTATCCTTTGCCAGAGGGGTGGAACCGATCTTTAACAGATGTTATTTTTCAGATACCGGTTGGCTTTCCGGGGATGCCGCCTTACGGGATTTATACGCCCGCCGGGCTCTTATTTAAGGGAGAGCGGCCAAATAATTACAGCGAACCCACTCCTACGCGGCCGCCTTTTCCGGGCAATTGGGGCATCTTCTCTTGGATGAGCGATGAGGGACAATGGCGGCCAACCGCCGATGTAGTGAGTGGCTCGAACCTCTTAAATTGGGTCGTCGGGTTTGCAGCCCGATTTCGGGAAGGAAAGTGATAAATAAGATATTACTTAAAATCCCCAAGACAGTGCAGAGAGATATTTGGACTCATCTTCTGCCAAAAAGATTCACTTTTGAAGAAGCCGCTTTTTTGTTCGCGCGCCGGGAATTCGAAGAGAAGGCTGAACTATTATCTTATTTCGAATGGGCCCCAGTGCCGCCGAATGGCTTTCTTTCTCGATCTGCTTACCATTTTGAATTGACTGATAAGACAAGAGCAATAATGATTAAACGGGCTTATGAACTAGGCATGTGCATGGTTGAATTCCATTCCCATAAGGAGTGTCAACCAGCGCAATTCTCAATAAGTGACCTTTTAGGGTTTCGAGAGTTCGTGCCTCATGTTTGGTGGCGGCTTAAAAGACGTCCTTACGCTGCAGTAGTATTGTCACGTTCCGGTTTCGATGGTCTTGTCTGGATAGCCTGCCCCTATGCTCCCCAACGCCTTGATGGCATTGTTATTGGGAAGTCAGTACTTATACCGACCAGACTTACTCCTCAAAGGTATGACTACCATGAAAAACGAAAGGTATGATCGTAATATTCGATTTTTTGGCAAAGACGGGCAAGACCGAATCGGGGCTTCAAGTGTAGCTGTGGTCGGGATTGGAGGCTTGGGAACTCACGTGGTTCAGCAATTGGCATTGCTTGGCGTCGGACATTTGACGCTCATAGATAAGCAGACACTCGATGCCACCAATCTCAATCGATATGTAGGAGTTCGTAATGACGATCCTATCCCCGGAACACCGAAAGTAAATATCGGTGAACGCATTGCGAAAGCTATCAATCCGCACATCCTTGTCGATCGGATTTCGGTTTCCATGATAAGCAAGGAGGCGTTTGGAGCGATCATTCAGTCTGATTATGTCTTTGGTTGTCTTGATCAGGAAGCCCTACGATTGATTTTGAACGAACTCTGTTCAGCCTATTCCAGGCCATATTTCGACCTCGCTTCTGAAATTCTGCCTTGTTATCCTCCAAGTTATGGTGGCCGAGTATGCATAGCATGGGATGGCCAAGGCTGCATCGTTTGCTACGATGAGCTTGATGTTAAGGAGGCCCAAAAGGATCTACTCAGCCCTGAAGTCAGACGGGACCAAAGGACCATTTATGGCATTGGAAGGGAGGATTTGGATCAAGTGGGTCCCTCCGTCGTTTCAATTAATGGCGTAGTGGCATCTTTAGCGGTCACAGAGTTCATGCTCGGTGTTACGGGAATTCGACTGCCCAAAAAACTCTTAACCTATCGCGCCCAGATGGGCGTTGTTACAGTGAGAAGCAAAGAACTTTCTCCAGACTGTTACTATTGTAAAGGAATTCGGGGAAAAGGTGACGCCGCAGACGTCTGGAGGTATATTAAAGAAGGAGTTATTTTGTGATATCAAGGATTCAAGGAATTTAAAGGAGGAATAATGCGTAGGATTACGAAGAGAGAGATATAAAATGGTTAATCTAAAAGATGATCGTTTACGCATTCTTATTGATAATGGAATTGCGTTAGTTAAATGGGGAAGCTCGTTTCCGGGACTGCATCTCTTTTCCTTGTTGATAGGATATTTAGAGAACTGAAGGGAAGGGGAAAACTTGGCTACTTTGGAAAGATTGAAGCGACATCGGGAATTGTCCGGATTATCCGGAATTCACTTTTTTGTCTGAGAATGGCGCGGATAAAAAGCGCGGATATCTTGCCCTCCCATTTTATCTCTCAACAGAAAGGAGAAGAAATTATCCTTTTTCTAAAGAGATATGAAGACGAGATCCGGAAAGAGAAGAAAATCGATATGCCCGGGCTGTACGAAGTTGCCCTGAGCAGAATTGACCTATGGCGGAAACAAAAAGGGATCTCGCAAGATCAGGAATTTTATCTGTCTTTTCAAGACCAGGTGCTGGATTATCTCGAGCGCCGATTCCTAGGGGAACTCGCCGGAGAGGATCTTGTCTTGATTCCTCAGGATCCGCTTTATGGGCTCGTCCGTCCGCAGCGGTTTTGGAAAATATCGGGTTCTCGATCTCGTTCTTTTGCCCCAGCGAGCACACCGCCTACGGCCAACATCGACCGCCTCCCCTGGCTTTTCGGGCCTAAAGAAGCCCCGGCGCCTTTCGAGGATAAATCGCTTCAGATTTTCACGGCCATCGGCCCGACCAACGAATGCCGGAAAATATTACAGATGATCATCGCCGAAAAGATGCAGCTCGATGAAGTCGAGATCATCCATCCGTCCGGCGCAGTCTATCCTTCAATTTTGCCGCCCTCTGCCGGGGATTCGCCGCGGTCATAGGCAAATTCTCCAGCATCTACGGTGAAAATGATGCCGAGGCTCGGGCCATCCTTCTCTCCAAGCTCGATGAATCCGCCTCTTACCAGACCGCACCGATCGAGCGGCGGGCCGCATTCGAATGGCTCAGGAGCATCGCGGGCGCGCTGCGCGTGGGCGCTTCGGGACCTGCTCCCGGGCATATCCATCTTTCGGGCTGGCGCACCGGCGGATACTCGGGTCGGCCCGTGACCTTTTTTGTCGGGCTTGACCAGGGGACTTTTCCCGCCGCCGGGATCCAGGACCCCATCCTTCTCGATGAGGAAAGGGAGCGATTGTCGCCCGCCCTGGTGACGAGCGCGGATTCGCTGCGCGAAAACCTGTGGGCGATGGCCGGCCTGCTGTCCTCGCTCCGGGGACGTGAGCGCGGGAGAGTCATTTTGAGCTATTCGTCATACGATGTCGTCGAGGAAAGGCAGTCCTTTCCGTCATCGCTCATTCTCCAGACGGCACGACTCCTGGAGGGCGAATTCTCGCTCGATTATTCAGCGCTCGTGGCCAGGCTGCCGGAGGCGAGAGGATTTCTTCCAGAGGAAAAAGGTGGGGAAAAACCATCAGCCGCCGTTCTCGACGAGATCGACTGGTGGTTGGCGCGCTTGGCGCCTCGCGGCGAGCTCCGAGACGGCCTGGATTCGGTGAAAAGCGTTTTCAGCGGCCTCAGCCGCGGCATCTTCGCCTCCGAGAAGCGCGACAAACCGATCGTCTCCGAATATGAGGGGAAGATCAGGGTATCGCCTGAAGAAGTCTGCCCCCTGTTCAATCAAGACATCGTCATGTCTGCATCGCGGCTCGAGCTTCTCAGCCGTTGTCCTTTCGGGTATTTCCTGCGGTATGTTCTGGACGTCCAAAAGCCGGACGAGCTAGAGCTCGACGCCTCGAAGTGGCTGAACCCGATGCAAAGAGGATCCCTCCTTCATGAGATATTCGCCCTGTTCATGAGAGAGCTAGGGAATCGGGGCGAGGCGGTCGACCCGAAAAAACACGAGGCGCTTATCCATAAGATCGGCGCGGAGGTTGTGGCGAGATACAAGGAAGAAATCCCGCCGCCTTCAGGGGGGATATTCGAGCGGGAGAGGAAGGCGATCGAACAGGAATTGCAGATTTTTATTGGGGCGGAAGGGAAGCGCGCGGAGAGGGTCGAGCCGCTTCTCTTCGAGATAAGTTTTGGGAGAAGAAAGAGGTCGGAAGAGTCTGAGGGCATGGATGAACCCATAAGCTTGATTTGCGACCCTGAGGACCAGCGCGCTTTCTTTTTGGCGGGCCGCATCGATCGTATCGACCGGATCAGCGGGAATCATTACCGGGTGATCGATTATAAGACGGGGAGCTACTCGCAATTCGAAGACCTGAAGTGCTTCGGCGAAGGCAGAGTCCTGCAGCATGCCCTGTACTCGGTAGCAGCCGAGGAAATCCTGAAGAAGATGAAGATCGACCCTGCGCCGCGCGTCGTGGAGGGCGGATATAGTTTTCCGACGCGCCGGGGCGAGGGGAAGGAAATCATTATCAAGGAAGTGGATAGAGGCGAGCTGGGGCGCCTGCTGAGCGAATTGATGAAGGCCCTGAAAGAGGGCCGGTTTGTGGTCAATCCGGAGGCCGCATGCGATTATTGCGATTATGCTCCTGTGTGCGGGGGTGAAGCCGCCAAAGAGCGGGCCAAACAGAAGAAAGACGGCAATGCTGAAGTCTTCGGATTTTTCAATAATCTTAAAAAATACGAATGATGAGGAGAAATTGATGATAGGCGCGAAGCTGGACCGCCCCAAGCCGGATGCGGCCGCCAGACGAAAGATCGTCGAGGACCTGGATAAGACATTGTTTGTCGAAGCCGGGGCAGGATCCGGCAAGACGCAAAGCCTGGTCGACCGGATGATCGCGCTGCTCTGCGCCGGGCGGTGCGGGATCGGCAAGCTGGCCGCGGTCACCTTCACGCGGAAGGCCGCGGCGGAACTTCGCGGGCGCTTCCAGATCGAGCTTGAGCGGAGGCTGGCCCGCGAGACAAATGCTCAAGTCAAGTTGCGATTGGAGGAGGCACTCCAAAACCTCGAACAATGCTATATCGGGACGATCCATTCGTTCTGCGCCAAGCTGCTGAGGGAACGGCCGATCGAGATCGGCCTCGACCCCGATTTCGTCGAGATGGAAGAGATCGAGGATCAGGTTTTTCAAGAGAAATGCTGGAATGATTACATGGTCAAGGTCAGGCTCGAGGAGGAAAAAGTCGTCGCGGGATTGGAAGAGGTCGGCCTGGCGCCGGAGGATTTGAAAGGCGCTTTCGAGGCAGTGGCGCTTTATCCAGAAGTGGAAATCATCGGGGGGAGCGCAAGCATCCCGGATTTCGCAAAACTTAAGAATAAGCTGGAAGAGTTTCTCGAGCTGGCGCGTAAATTAATGCCGAAGCAGAAGCCCGAAAAGGGTTATGACGGATTGCAAAAGCTGGTGGCGCGTTGTTTTGGCCGCCAGGATAAACTCGGATTCGACGACCACCGCCTCCTCATGGAGACATTCGAGTTCCTGGACAAAGACGCGAAAGTCACTTTGAACCGGTGGCAGAATAGAGAATGCGCCGAGGCAGCAAAGCGCGAGTTCGACACGTTCAGGGAGAGCGTTATATCGCAGGCTCTACGGGTGTGGCGAGAATATAGGCATGATAAGATTGTCCGTTTCCTGGGGCCGGCGATCGAATTTTATGAAGGGCGGCGCAAAGAGGAAAACAAGCTGAATTTCGAGGACCTGCTGATGCAGGCGCGGAGGCTGCTGCGCGACAACTCTGAGGTGCGGCGCTTTTTCAGTCGCAGGTTCACTCACATCCTTGTGGACGAGTTGCAGGATACGGACCCCATCCAGGCCGAGGTGTTGCTTTATCTAAAAGGAGTCGATGTCGATGAGCGGGATTGGCAAAAGGCGCGGATCGCGCCGGGGTCGCTTTTCCTGGTGGGGGACCCTAAGCAGTCGATCTATCGGTTCAGGCGGGCGGATATCGATACTTATAATCTTTTGAAGAAGATTGCGGTCGAAAGCGGTGGTGAAGTGCTGAGCTTGACATCGAATTTTCGATCGCTGAGGGCGCTTGCCCATTGGAACAACCCGATTTTTAAGATAGCCTTCCCGGCCGAAGCGACGCGATATCAAGCGGCTTTCGCGCCGCTCGATACGGTGAGGGAGGAAGAGGCGGGGACAAAATGCGGCGTCTACAAGATCATAATGCCGAAGGTGGCCCGGAACAAGGGGGAGGAGATCGCGGAGGCCGATGCGGCGGCGATCGCGGAATGGATTGGGAAGGCATGCGGCGAGGGCAAGCTCCGGCTTTCGCGGAGCAAGGAGGAGAGGGAGAAAGGACTGGGAGCGGAGGCTCAGCCGCGCGATTTTATGATCCTCTACCGGTATAAAAAGTTCATGAGCGTTTATGCGCGGGCTCTTGAGGAGCGCGGCATCCCGTTTGAGATAACGGGCAGCGACGCTTTTGCCGAGTCGGAAGAGATCGGTGAGATCACGAACCTGGCCACGGCGCTCAACGACCCGGATAACCCTATCTATGCGGTGGCCGTGCTACGGGGGATTTTCTTCGGGGTGAGCGATAACGATTTGATGGCATTCCGGAGGGAGGGCGGAAGATTTAATTTTATGGCGGCGGGGCGCGATATGGTGGAGAGCAAGAGCGTGGGGGCGGTGAATGTGGGGCTCGCAATGGCCAAGATGCGGGAATGGAGAGGGTGGACGTTGAAGATGCCGCCGTCGGCTGCGCTGGAGAAGATTTTTGAGGAGACCGGGATTCTGAACTACCTGGCATCAAGGGAGGTGGGAAGCAGCCGAGTGGGGAACATGTTAAAGCTTCTCGAGTTGCTGCGGAATGAAGAGCGGAAGGGCGCGACTTCGTTTGCAGGAGCGGTTGAGATGCTGGAGGAGTTGGCAGAGGTGGGGGATATTGAGGAGATCAGTCTTACGCCAGGAAGAGAGAATGCGGTGCGGCTGATGAATTTGCACAAAGCCAAGGGCCTGGAGGCGCCGGTCGTTTTCCTGGCGAACCCGGCGGGTATAAAGGATCATCCCGTTGAAAAACACGTAATGCGGGTTGAGGAAGCGACGAAACGGGCGAAGGCGGGGGGAGGGGGAAAGGAGAGGGGAGGAGAGGAGGCGACGAAAGGGGCAGGAGGGGCGGGAGGCAGTGAACGGCCGAAAGGCTGGTTTACGTTTTTTAAACCGGCCGGCCTCTATCAAAAAGTGATGCTTTCCCAGCCTTGCGGCTGGGAGGAGAAGGCCGAAGAGGAAAAGCGCTATGAGGATGCCGAGGAACAGCGTCTGATGTATGTGGCATCTACGCGCGCCCGGAATATGCTGGTTATAAGCACGTACGCTGGTGAAATGAAAAACAAGGCATGGGCAATTCTGGATGCAGAGTTGGCCGAAGTGCCCGAGCTGGAAGAGGGAGCCGAGCTGGAGATGGGAGGAGAGACAGGCGAAGGAAGGAAAGAGCAGGGAAAAAAGAAAGAGGCGGGGCGTCCTTTATCTACGCTGGAGGCCGGCCGCACTGTTGTGCCCGGTGCGCGGGAAAAAGTCGTAATCACCAAGGCGGAGGTTGAGCGGGCCCGGAAAGAAGTGGGGGAGACGGGAAGAGCTTCACCTCGAAAGCGGGAGCGAGTCTCAATCACGAAGGCAGAGGTTGAGCGGGCTCGGAAAGAAATATCGGGAAATATCGCCCGGGCCGGTGAACCCAGCTTTCTGGTCGAAAGCGTCACCTCGGTCGCGAAAAGAGAACGGGAGCGTCCAGCCTGGCAAAGGGCGGCGTCGGGCATGGGATTAAGCTGGGGCAGAGTCGTCCACCAAGTGCTCGAAGCCATCGGCACGGGAAGGGTGGCTTTTCCTTTAGAAGGAAAGGATGGGGCTGGCGCAAAAAGAGAGCCGGTGGCAAAAAGAGAGCAGGATCCTCAGCGTTCAATAGCTTCTGTGGACGAGCGAGTTGGCGAGGGTAAAGAGGGACAAGCAAACCTCGAACTTTACGTCGAAAACCTGCTGATTGCCGAGGAGCGGGACCTAGCTGATAAAGATAAACTCATCGCCTTGGTCGATTCAATATTGCGCTCGGAATTTTGGCAGCGCGTCATGCGGGCCGAGAGGCGATTCTTCGAGATCCCGTTTTCTATCAAGACAACAGAATCAGAGCTTAGCGCTCGGGAAATGGGCATAAAAGAGAGCAATAAAACCCGACGGGGCAACGACCTTTCCTCAATTTCCGATCTGCCGGTTATCCTGACCGGCACGATCGACCTTGTCTTTTGGGAGAATGGAGCCGAGGGCAAGAATCTAGGCGAGAGCAAAGATAGAGGGAACAGAAATCACGAGAACGCGGAAAAGGACCGAGGGGAACGAGATGACGGATATGAGGGAAACGAGAGAAGAAAGGGGGATGATGAGAAGAGCGCAAAACACATAGAAGAGGGAACGGACTCTGGAGAGGGAGAGGAGGGAAGAGAGGGAATAGACCGAAGCGAAGAACAAGAAGGAAAGGACGGCGGCTGGATCATTGCCGATTACAAGACCGATAGGATCCCAGGCGCGGAGGAAATCCTTAAGTCTGAAGGTCCGGAACTCACCATGGAAAAAATAAGAAGGGTGTCTCCCGAATTTGCTCGAGTCATCGATTTCTACGCTCCGCAGATCAAACTTTACACGAAGTTCTGGGGTCACATTACAGGCGAGCGCGTCAAAGAGTCCGGCCTCTATTTCACGTCCCTCAACAGATGGATAAATATTTTTGAAATGAGATCTGGAATACACAGAAATGGCAAGATGCCCTGGCGCTAAAGGCAAAAGATGTTAAATAACAATGCGGTCGAATCATCTCGAGCCTAGGATTTTGGCTTCTCGCTTCCCATGATGAGATTTCTATCTTGAGTCCTTCGTCTTTCTGATAGGGCGCGGCTAACCAGTATGTTGAAATCTTAGCCAGTTCATTGACGATTGAGAAAAATTCTTTCTATATTCGTCATTATTCAGCGGATTCGGCAATCTCGGCAATTAACATTGCCCTTGGGATCTCTGGTCCAGAATGTACCTCTGAGGAGGAAAGAAATGTGTTATAATGAAAACAAAACTTCCTGTTATGAGGGCAACATGGCGCAAAAAGATCTCAAGGAAAATATGGATTTTGTTAAAAAGAATAGAGAAGAATTGCTTAAGGACCACGAAAACAAATACCTCCTCGTCTTCCAGGAGAAGCTTGTCGGTGCCTTTGATTCCTATGAAAAAGCGGCAGAAGAAGGCGTTCGACTTTTTGGAATGGATGCAAACTTCCTTGTTTATCATTCGGTAGAAAAGGAACCGTTGAATTTTATAGTTGAGGCTCAGACTTGATCAATTTGTCGCTTGTCCCTTAAGAAGATTCGATTGTCTGATTGGGCGAGATATCCTCATGCATTGGCACCTCTCATATAACGGTCCAGATGGTTCGATCGTCATCTGTGATTGAGCTTCGTCTTTCTGATAGGACACGGCTAGCCAGGGTCAATTTCCACGAGAATGAAGAGCGGCCCGAGTGAGGGCATATACAAGTAGCCCGGCGAGAAAAAGTGGGGACGTCCCCACTATTGTCCCAATGTTGTTTTTTTAAAGCCTCGTAATTTATTAGTTATTAGACAGAATCTCGATAAAATCCCGACCTTTTCGATATATCTCACCCCCGAATTTCCCTCATATGCTCCCTGGATTTGGGATAAATTTTAGACATCGCGTTAGCGGTGTGACGAGAAAAGGAGACAAACCATGGCTGAAGAAATGCGATATCCCAAATTAAAAAATATTCCCAGCAGCGATCTCTTCCCGTTTCGTTTCAGAATCCACCGCCTGCCGGACGACCGCGAGGCCGTTACCTGCGAGGAAAAGGAGGAACAGCTCCTGCGCCGGCTCAAAGAGCGCGGGCCGACGGACGAGGAGAAGAGGCCAGGGGAAATTTGCCGAGGCCGCGATCCTCTTTGTTTCGGCGATCCAGACAGACGCATCCGATGCCACCAGGCCGCTTTGCCACCTGGAAGACCTCGTCCAAGCCCACCCTGAGATCAATCTGGAGGTGCCGAAACTCGCCGGGCAGATCAACCAGTGCCGCAGAGCCGTCGAAGCCGCCCGGTCCCGGCAGCCCGATTTTGAATCGTGGTGGAGAGCGGCTCGGGAAAAACAGAAGAAAGCTTGACTTGTCCATAACGTCTAAGTGCCACCTGCACTTGGCAGAAAATCATCGGTGAAATGGCTAAGGACAAGGAGTTAGACTGATTTGTCCAAGGGCTAAGCGAGAAATATAGGTTGGAAGCGGAAAACAAATAACGTATCTGTGACCAGCCCCCAGTCATTGTACGACCTGGGCAAGGTCCCAGATGATAAGAGTGTCGTCCCGCATCGAGGCAATCATTGATGCATCAGGGGAGACCGCCAGCACCTTGCCAAAATCGTGTTCTACACACTCGGCTGGAGAACCTTCCGACCACAACCATACCCTATTAAATACTGGCGCTTTGGCACTCACCGATACCAGTAGTTTGGAATCGTCCCGATTGAAAGCAAGAAAGTATACCGCGCCGTGCTCCGCAACTATTGCTTTGAACTTTGCATCTAATCCCACCATAGAAGGTTTGATTGAAGGCGCGGTCTCACTAGGCCACTCTTGTCCGCTAAACCCTCCTGCCGCGAAGGTTTTTCCGGAGTGAGAAAAGCAGACTCGCCACAAAATAATGGATTTATATTCTACCAATCTTTGTGGATAGCTCGGTGGGTCAAGTGCCCAAACAATCGCTCGACCATCATCCGCTACTGAGATTAGAAAACGACCATCAGGCGAGAAGTCAATGTCATTGATGCGATTATCCAAAGGACGTTCCACCACGCTGAGTTGATGCCCCCCAAAAAGCATCTCTTGCCCCGTTTCGATATCAAACAGATAGTTGCTGGGATGTCTAGAGTGAACATGATAATTACCGATTGAACAGGCGATAGCTAATCTGCCACCGTCGGATGAAAGTGCAATCGCTTGGGTAAAGCCAATCATGGGGTCATTGCATGTCCTCAGGTCTTTCGAGAAGACGTTCTTGCCGCTGTGCAAATCCCAGACCCCGATTGAGCGACTCGAGTGTCTACGTACAGCCATGCGTCTTCCATCGCGTGAAATGGCAATTTCGGCAATTTCCCTATATTCCTTTTTACCAAACACAACATCAAACTCTAAGCCAATATCAATTATTTTCAAGCAAGAGCGCTGTTTTAGGTCTAAGATGTGGACTTGACCATCCTTGCATCCTATGGCCACGGCTTTGCCGTCGGGCATAAAGCTGCATGCTAGAGCCGAAACGTCAGTGAAATGAGCAATCCGATTGACTTTCCGCTTCTCCCTGAAAATCCTCGCCCATAGACCTAATTTAGTATGCTCCTTTCGCTCTGACATTTCTTGGCCTCCTTAGTTCATAGGAATTTCTTTTTCTACCCTGCCTGTTTTTCCTTAAAGTCATTCTTGCGGATCATCTTTCCGCATGAGGGACAAGGACTTGCCGAATCGATCACTTCTTTTGCTTTTTTACTTCCAGAAGCGCCACCCCTTTTTCGGAACCGACTTAGGACTTTCGGCCGTCTCATTTTCAATAAGGTCTTTAAGTTTGGCCAGGTTCTTTTCGACCGTAGCTTGATGTGCTCTCCCACCATCAGTAAACGAAGCCCCGCCGCTCGGATTAAACTCATATTCTACCAAAGTCGTTTGCTCACTCTTCGGTCTTAAAAAAAGCGTCGTTTTCATGAACATAGAAGATAATTGCATTTCCTGGTGATCCCTTACAATTAGCAGATCTGATCTATTCCCGTTTTCCCAGGTTATTTTAGCTCCATTTTGCCATCCAGGATTGACACTTGAGATAGAAGCTCCCCACCATTTCTTCCAATTTTTAGGCTTCTTAAAATAATCCCAAATAATCTCACTCGACCTGTTAATCGCAATACTGACTTTTGGCATGGTAAACCTCCCCATTAGAATTGTGTCCGGTTTTATGTAAAAATCGTAACTTATTTATAAGCATTTGTTTTTTCGCGCAACGCGATGATCCCTCCCGTTCAGATCGGAATCGGTATCACCCTTCACGAGAAAAGTATATTTCCGGCCACCGATCGATGTCAACATCACAAAGATGGCCGCGAAAGAGTCCGTCCGGCCTGATCATGGTCGCGCCGGATCATCGCCGCCCAGCCTTTGGCAGGGACGGGGTTGAGTTCCTTCTCGCTCATCCGCAGGTGGCCGATCCTGCGACATGGATGAGTTGGGTGCGGCTCATGGACTCGCAGCTTCTAGGTGGCACGCAAAGCACGTTCGTGGGCTTGGCCGTTCGGGTCTGCTTTTCCGGAGAATGCCATCGGCCGGAAAAAATTCCTCGGCGTTAAAGCGTGTGAGAATTGTGGATATTTTATCCGTCCTGCTCTATTGAGGACCGCTAAGAGAGATGCCCTCAATTCATCCCTTCTTGACATATCTCATATATGTATTTAGAATATGTATAGGAGATATGCATGAGAATAACCTTGAACCTTCCGGACGATCTCATGAGTGAGCTTATTAAGACTACCGGAGTCAAAAACAAGACACAGCTTATCCGAACGTCCCTCGAGGCGATGCTTAAAAAAGCTAAACGAGACAAGTTGTTGGAACTGCGAGGGAAGATCAAGCTGGACCTCGATCTCGAAGGCCTGCGAGGCAAGGATATGACATGACGAAATCCTATTTCGTCGATACGAGTGTTTGGGTCGAATATTTCAGAGGTACGGTCTCGGCGTTAACGGATCTTGTCGAGGATCTTATTAAAGAAAATCGTGTTTTTGTCAGCGGGATTATTATCGCCGAATTGATGATCGGAGCGCGGACGGAGAAAGAAAAAGAGTTTTTTTCTTTCTATATGGATGGACTTCATGTCTTGGAACTCAAACGATCTGCTTTTATCGGCGCCGGTGGCCACGGATTTTTCTTGAAGAAAAAAGGCATTTCCGTTCCCTTCAACGATCTCTTGATTGCATCACAGTGCATCGAAAACAATCTTGTGTTGATTGACAATGACCGCCATTTCGACGCCATAGCCAACCACTTGCCTTTAAAACGGCACAAGAAGGGATGATTCAAATCGGGCGCGGAGCCGTCGAAACGGCCCGGTGCCGCCGGACACGCTGTACGTCAGTCCCTGTTTCGAGATTCCAGTCCGGTCTTTTTCAGGAGCGCGAGAAATCTGGGATCGGCGCGAATGCTGTCGAACAACGGGCTGAGAACCGACGAAACCGCTGAGAAGGTACCCTGCTCGTAGGCGCGCTCGAGAGCGTCCAGCGCCCGTTCCTTCTGCCCGAGGGCCATGTAGAACTGCGGAATAGCGTAGGGGGGGACCATCTGGGCCATATCGATGCCGGCCGGCACCGGCTGCGGCGCTCCGCTCCGGGCATGTGCCGCAGCCGCATCGGCCAGCTGCCGGAACTTCACGGGGTCGTAGCCCGAGAGTTCCGCCCAGTGGCTCAGGGCATGCGAAGCGTCCTCGAAGCGTCCGGCTTCCAGGAGGGTGAAGGCTAACACAATCCAGGTGGCGGAGAACGCCGGGTCCAGTTCGAGCGTTCGCTCGTACTGTCGAATCCCCGCATCACGCTCGCCTGCCAGTGTCAGGACGTACCCAAGGTCCTGGTTGATGATGGCGGACAGCGGATCTAGCTCCAACGCCTTGCGGATCTCGGCCAGCGCTTCCGACTTGCGGCCCCGGCGTGCCAGCATATCCGCGTACCAGTGATGTGCCGTTGCGTACCCGGCGTCCAAGGCAATCGCGCGCCGGAAGTGCCCCTCCGCCGCGTCCCACTGGAACTCGTACTCACTCACCAATCCAAGCGCCGCGTGCGACTGGCCCAGCGACGGATCGAGTGCCAGGGCCCGATTCGCGGCCGCTACGGCTCGGGCCCGCCCCACTGCGGGAGGCACGTCGCTCGAGAAAAACGGCAGAAGCACTTGGACGTCGGCAAGGCCGGCATAGGCCAGGGCATAGGTCGGGTCGATGGCGATGGCCCGCTCGAAATGGCCGATGGCCGCTTGGAGGCCCGCGACCGTGCGCTCCGCCAAGCGATATCGCCCCAACTGGTACTGCTCGTAGGCCACGGGCTGAACGACGCGGGTTCTGGCCAGGCGCGCCTGTTCGGTCGGGATCAACGCGATGGCCAGCGACTGGGCGACACCTTGTGCGACTTCGCTCTGCAGCGCCAGGATGCCTTCCAGCTCGCGTTCGAAGGTGTCGGCCCAGCGCTGCGTCTGGTCGCGCACCCGGATGAGTTGTACGGTGATGCGGACTCGCCCGCCCTCGCGGCGCGTGCTGCCTTCGAGCACGTAGGCCACGTCCAGCTCGCGGCCGATCTGCTCGATCGGCTTCGCGGTCCTCTTGTATCCCATCGCCGACGTGCGCGCGATGACGCTGAGCCTCTGCGGATCCAGGCGGCCCAGCTGCGCGATCATCTCTTCCGTCAGGCCGTCGCTGAAGTACTCCTGGCCCGGGTCGCCGGTTAGGTTCTCGAACGGCAATACGGCCAGCTTGATAGCGCGCGCCGGGGCGCCACTTCGTCCTAAGAGCCGATCTCTGATGCTCCCTACATTAAAAACGAAAAGAACCGCCGCCACCGCAAGAGCGGCATAAACATAAATCTTCCTTATTCCAAAAATTCTTCCTTTGGCCGGCCTTGGCTTGGCCCGGAGAGGTTTGAGCCCTGCAGCGATGGCGCTCAGGTCTTCCAAAAGATTCTCCATGGTCTGGTAGCGGTTTGCAGGGTCCTTGGCCAGCGCTAAACCGATAATCTGTTCTAGCCCGGAAACAGCGTCCGGACGGGCTTTGGTCAACGATTCCGGCTGTTCGTAGAGGATGGAATGGATCATCGCCTGGTCGTACTCCCCCTTGAATGGGAGCTCGCAGGTCATCATTTCATAAAGGACGACGCCCAGCGACCAGATGTCTGTCCGGCCGTCCACGGGGTCCCCTCGCGCCTGTTCCGGGGACATATAGGCCACTGTGCCCAGCGTCGTCTGGCTTTTGGTCAGCGAGGTCCCCCCGCGCAACTTGGCCAATCCGAAGTCCATGACCTTGGCCTGTCCCTTGTCCGTCACCATGATGTTTGCACTCTTGATATCGCGGTGGATGATGCCTTTGCGGTGAGCCTCGCCGAGGCCGGCCGCGATCTGGGTGGTGATATCCAGAGCTTCCTCTGCCGCAAGCGGCCCGCGCTTGATTTTGTCCCGGAGGGATTCCCCCTCCACATACTCCATGGCGATAAAGGACCGGTCTTCGGCTTCCCCAACTTCATAGATGACGCAGATATTCGGGTGGGAGAGGGCCGCGGCCGCCTGGGCTTCGATGACGAACCGCTCTTTGAGCTCAGGGGAGTTCATGAGGTGCGCCGGAAGGAATTTCAGGGCGACAGGACGCTTGAGCGTGAGATCCTCCGCCTTGTAGACGATCCCCATCCCGCCGCGGCCGATTTCCTCGATGATCCGGTACTTGCCGGAAATGAGGCTGTCTTTAGTCAAGAGTTGTATTGGAGTTTCAAGCGTTTTCGTTAGAGAAATGGAGGGCTGTCCCGCCTCGACGAGAACGGTAGCGCAGTTACCGCAAAACCGGGAAGTATCGGGATTATCGGAGTGACACCTAGGGCATTTCATGGCCTTGCCTCATCTATCCTGGTCATTTCAAATCCAGCAGGTTGGATTTCCGCAGCAGCTCCTTGAAGCGCGGATCGGAGCGCAAGGGATCCCAAGAAGGAAGGCAGCTAATATACGGACAAGATAAAAAATTCGTTTTCTGGTGGGCCGGCTTAATAAGCGTTCGTGCACCGGTTTTGCCCCATCCCATCGTCGGGGATGATAAAGCATGATTTGGGCGGATGTCAAATAGATCTAAGAATAGCTGATTCGTTAACGTACTCGAATCTAAAACATCTACGGTTTCGCTCCTCGAGCTTCCCGCCGAAGGGAAAAAGCTCTGGAAAAAGAGGAATGGTTTTGCGGTCTTGGCTCTTAAACAAGGGATGTGGATCCTTTCCCCGAATTCTCTTGATTTTCTCAAAGAACTGAGTAAAAATACTCAAGGTATTGAGTAAAATCAATTTTCCAGGGAGAAAATCATGTATAAAAAGGCTCAATTCAAGGCCATCTATGACCGACTCCGGGAGCCGCGGAGGTTTATCCAAGTGCTTTCGGGGCCACGGCAGTCTGGAAAGACGACCCTCATTGGCCAAGTCCTAAAAGAACTTCCTGTCCCTTCTCGCTACGCTTCGGCGGACGCCGGGGAGGCGCATGCGCCGGCCTGGCTGGAACAACAATGGAACGTGGCTCGGAATGAGCTCGCCGTGTCACCGGCTCGGGGCTTTGTCCTGGTGATCGACGAGATCCAAAAAATCCCTGCCTGGAGCGATACAGTCAAGAAACTCTGGGATGAGGATACGCGCAGCGGACAAGCTCTGAAGGTCGTGCTCCTCGGCTCGTCGTCCCTCCTTCTCCAGCGCGGATTGACGGAATCCCTGACTGGCCGATTCGAAATCCTTCGCCTTACTCATTGGACATATGTCGAGATGAAGGACGCCTTCGGCTTCGACCTCGATCAATATATCTATTTCGGCGGTTACCCCGGCGCCGCTCCGCTCATCTCCGAGGAGAAGCGCTGGCGGGACTATGTCCGCGATTCTATCGTGGAGACGACAATTTTCCGCGATATCCTGATGATGAGCCGGGTCGACAAGCCGGCGCTCCTGCGGCATCTGTTCGAGCTCGGGGCCCACTATTCGGGCCGCATTCTGTCCTTCAATAAGATGCTCGGGCAGTTGCAGGACGCTGGGAATACGACAACCCTGTCGCACTACCTGGACCTTCTAGGCGCAGCGGGGCTGATGACGGGCCTCCGAAAATTTTTCGCGGCGCCAGTCAGGCGAAAAGCGTCAAGTCCGAAACTTCAAGTCTTAAATACGGCCCTTATCAGCGCCCTGGCCGGGTCGGAGTCGAACGAGGTCCGGAAGGATCCGGCGGCATGGGGGAGGATGGTCGAGTCCGCGGTCGGCGCTCATTTGCTGGCATCGGCCGTGGGGCAGGAGATTCGCGTGAGCTTCTGGCTCGAGAACCGAAGGGAAGTGGATTTCGTCCTGGAGAAAGGGAAGCGGCTGGCGGCAATCGAGGTGAAAAGCGGGAGGGTCAGGGACGGAATCCCCGGAGTCGGACTTTTTCTCAAGCGACACCCGGGGGCGCGGGCTTATCTCGTGGGGGGCGAGGGGATAAGGCTAGAGGAATTTTTCTCGGCCTCGGCCGCCGACCTAATCTGAGACGTCAGGGAATCTAACCATTCCCGAATATTCAATCTCGCAGCTCAACACGTTCGAGGAATGTGCCCTTCAATACCGGCTCATTTACGTCGACCGGATCAAGCGCTATGTGGAGGGGATTGAGGCCTTCCTCATTAATACCTATCGATACAGCGGGAAAGAGATTCCTATTGTCGCTTGTCCCTTAAGAAGATTTGATTGCCTGATCGGGCGAGATATCCTCATGCATTGGCACTTCTCATATAACGGCCCGGATGGTTCGATCGTCATCTGTGATTGAGCTTCGTCTTTCTGGTCCGACCTAAACTCGGCTTGACAAGCGCTGTCAAGTGAAATTTAATAATCTCATCAAAATCAAGGAGGGGCAAATGAAACGCATTGTTTTTGCGGTCGGCCTTGTTGTTGTCTTGGTATTCGGAGTAGCCGCCCTGGCTCAGACCCAAGCACAGCCAAAAAGTGGGAGCGTGGAACAAGAGCTGATAAAGTTGGAGAATGGTTGGAACGATGCCTTGGTCAAGCACGACTGGGCATTCCTTGAACAGATTTTGGCGGATGACTTTCTCCACACGAGTAGCGATGGTGTCGTCTCGGCTAAAGCCCAGGAAATAGCGTATTTTAAGTCTGGCGAGATGTTGGTTACATCTGCGGTGTCTGATGACTTCAAGGTCCATGTCTATGGAGACGCAGCGGTCGTCACTTTCCGTGATACCGACAAGTCACAGTCCAAAGGCAAGGATACCAGCGGTCAGAACAGAATTACAGATACCTGGGTCAAGCTGGCCGGCCGCTGGAGGTGTGTCGCAGAGCACGAATCGAGGATAACTCAGAAGTAGGGCATCGTCGAACGAGCATAATTTGACTCTGGGCTTAATCCTTTTCAAAACGAAACGCTTTGAAGAAGCGTTGAAGTATTTCTTGAAAGCCACGGAGATAAAGCCTGATGATGCGGAATACCTCAATCTCCTCGGCCAAACATACGACCAGCTCGGCGATCCGAAAATAGCTGAGAAATGCTTGAAGAAGGCGATCAAGGCGGATCAGAATTATGCTGTGGGCTATTACGATTTGGGCGTCGTCTTGGCCAAAGATAAAGAGAGACAAAAAGAAGCTGCCCGGTGCTTTAATCTGGCGATTGAGCTCGAACCCGATTTGGAGTGGCCATATTATTCGCTTGCCTGTCTTTATAATCTAGCAGGCAAGAAGTTGAAAGCGCTCGAATATTTGAAATTATCCCTTGAGAAGGGGCTTCATAACAGGGCATATATTGATGCCGACCATGATCTCGACAGCCTGAGAGAAGAACCCAGATTTAAGAAGTTGATGAATGAATACTTTGGCGATAAGCTGGGCGGGGGGAAGAAGCGGAAAAGCCGGCAAGGAAAATAGATTATTTTGTGAATTTGGGCGGATTATTTTGATGGAATTATTCTTTTTCTTCGAGCGAATGATCAAAGATCCGAAAGCTCAGGTAGCCGATTTCTGAGGTTCCTCGGTTAATTTCCACGAGAATGAAGAGCGGTCCGAGAAAGGGCCGAGGGACGTCTATCAGAAGGACTGACTCAAGACTTTTTTAGGAAGTCTTTAATAGAGTCGTGGTCTCCGGCCAGTATAAATTCAATTGAGTCCTTCCTCCAACGGAATAATATCCTACACCTCAGGCCCTTGCGTATTTCCCAATAATCATCATCAAGGTGTTTGAGCCCAACACCTATGGGCAGCCTAGCTCGCAATTCGAGAAGATCGAGGAAAGCTAAGTAAGCTGCTCTGATTTCCGCCTTTTTTTCCGTTGATAAGGCTTTTGTGGATCGTTCAAATGAGGGCTTGAACTCATATCTCAAAGGGACTTCAGGTGTTCCCGGGCTCCCTTCGAGGTTTTATAGCTTTTGCCCTGTTCGGCGACCAGGCGTTCGATTTTGCCCCACTCCTCCTGCGTGTATGTGTCTCTCTCCTTGATTTCGCAAGGCAGAAAGAAAACGCCCTTATTCGTCACCTTGAAAATAACCGAGGAGCCTTTTTTAAGGTTGAAGATGCCCCGGATCGGAGCCGGTACGGTCACTTGTCCCTTCGACGTCATTTTAGCTATTCCAATGAATTCCATGCGGCCTCCTTACTTTCTTACATCCTTACTATACCTCCTATGATTCCCTTTGTCAATAACAACATATTAATGACGCAAGGAAGGAGAAGGGATTCTCAGCTCGATCCTGCTTCACGACAAGGAGCTTCCCTTGGCGAGAAAAAGTGGGGACGTGTCCCCACTTTTGTCCCAACGTTGGTTTTTAGTAGCTTCATAATTTATTAATTATTAAGCAAATCTCGCTTGAATCCCGTCCTTTTAGATATATCTCAAGCCCGAATTTCCCTCATATGCTCCCTGGACTTGGGATAAATCTTAGATATCGAGTTAATAATATGTCGAGAGAAGGAGACAAAACCATGCCTGAGGAAATGCGAGATCCTAAGCCCGAGAATATTCCCGGTGGCGATCTCTTGCCGTTCCGTTTCAGAATGGTCTGACCAGCATATGGCTTGACACCCATTGTCAAGCGAGGTTTAATAATCTCATCAAAATCAAGGAGGGGAAAATGAAAAACCCACTTTTGGTCGTTTCTTTGGTCATCCTGCTTTGCTTTACTTTTAGCTGCCAGAACAAGGCTGAAAAAGCAGAGCTAGAGAAATTCAGAACCCAAGCAAAGGTTGAGGAACAGAACAAGACTCTGGCAAAACGTGTAATGGAGGCAGTGAACAAAGGGGACTTTGACACTATTAAGGAATTGACGGCTCCTGAATTCGTTCGGTATTCTCCATCAACAACCATTGATATCCGCTCCTTGGAAGAATTTGTAGAAGCAGTAAAGATAATTCAAAGGGGTCTACCCGATATTAATATCAGTATTGAAGAATCATACGCTGAGGGAGACAGAGTCATATCCAGATACATAATGAGGGGAACTCATCAAGGAGAATTTCTAGGAATCCCAGCGACGGGGAATAAGCTTGAAGGCAGCGGAATGCTCATTTTCCGCATTGAAAATGGAAAAGTCGTGGAGATTCGAGAAGAATTTGATAGTGTGGGTTTAATGCAACAGCTCGGCATGGAGCTCAAGCCGAAGGAAGTTAAGAAATAGGGTTTTCATCGAACGAGCATAATTTGACACTCGCTGTCTGATTAAGTATTGGTCAGTCCATATGATGAGATTTCTTTTCTGAGTCCTTCGTCTTTCTGATAGGACGCGGCTAACAGAGAAATCTCCATTAAGGGACCCTCCTTGTGATCGAAAGGGCGGAACAATTCTTAAATAAGGCCGAAGAAACTTCGAGCTTATGATTGAACTGGGCTTTGCGCTGACCTGGCGGTTGAGGCTGAAGCCTTCTTCATTTGGGGGGCTTGACAATTATTTCATTGTTTTGTATTATTTCAGCGAACGCTGAAATAAATATATAGGATGATTATTAGCCATATATCACTATTTTGCCATATTTCAGCGTTAGCTGAAACGAGAGGATTTAGCGAATTATGATAAAAGAAACGGAATTGGCTCAGGAGCTAAAAAAATCGGCGACAACGATTCTATCTTCTACCGGTTTCATCGAAATTATAGAGAGAATATCAGACTATCCGGATTGGGCTCAAATTCGGGACGAAAAAGCCGTAGACTTTTCTATTCAGGTGGAGACAAAGGAACAAAAAAAATATTGGCTTCTTTTTG
>Ga0315280_10003515_pt1 | contig 23988 bp, 20 predicted proteins | sample YL17G06_40_MG_FD_203697 | JGI IMG/M metagenome (GOLD analysis project Ga0315280, IMG submission 203697) | Sediment microbial communities from Yellowstone Lake, YNP, Wyoming, USA - YL17G06_40 | ecosystem: Environmental > Aquatic > Freshwater > Lake > Sediment | place: USA: Wyoming | collected... | reverse complement strand
ACCGCCAGTTTTATCCCCTCTGGGACCTCTGCCAGGACCTGGGGGCCGCAGTGCAGTTCCACACGGGATATTCCGGGTTGGGAACCGGCCTTCCGGGCGGTGGAGGAATCAAGCTGCGTTATACCAAGCCCATCCCCGATTTCGACGACGTGGCGGCCGATTTCCCGCAGTTGAAGATCATCGCCATGCATGTGGGGGATCCCTGGGTAGATGAATTGAATGCCGTGACCATGCACAAAGGGAACGTCTATCGTGAGACCTCGGGTATGTGGCCCCGCTACTTTCCAGAACCCATGAAGTACGAGTTGAACCGCAGGCTTCAGGACAAGTACATGTTTGGCTCCGAGTATAACCTGTTCCCCCTGGATCAGCTGGTCAAGCAGCATGAAGAGAACGGCTACCGACCGGGAGTTCTGGAAAAGGTTTTTTATAAGAATGCCATCCGCATCCTGGGTGAGAACCTGGAGAGAATCGGAGTCAACTTGAAAGAATGGAAGTGATCAGGAGCCGGACTTCAGCCGGCCCCAAGGAGCAAAAATGTCTCGGGTGAGGGATGAGATCGAAAGGCTCAGGCAAGTGGAAGAGGTTGCCCGGGCCGGTGGGGGAAAGAAGAAGATCGATGAGCAGCACGCCCTGGGTAAACTTTCCGCCCGGGAACGGATCGACCGCCTGATGGACCCTAACACGTTTGTCGAGCTGAGCATGCTGGCCCAGCACCAGGTTACAGATTTTGGGATGGAGAAGAATCGCCCCTGGGGCGATGGGGTGATCACCGGATACGGAAAAGTAGACGGCCGGGCGGTCTTCCTCTATGCTCAGGACTTCACGGTCATAGGCGGTTCTGTAGGCCAGGTCCACGGTCAAAAGATCGCTTCTCTGATCCGGATGGCCAGACAAGCCAGTGCCCCGGTGGTGGGGTTAATCGACTCGGCTGGGGGAAGAATCCAGGAGGGAAGCGGAGCCTATTCCCTGATCTTCGCGGAGAATGTGGAATCCTCGGGTGTCATTCCCCAGATCTCAGCGATCATGGGAAATTGCGCCGGCGGCGGAGTCTACTCACCCGCTCTCACGGATTTCATCTTCATGGTGGACAAAACGAGCCAGATGTTCATCACCGGGCCGCTGGTCATCAAAGAGGTGACCGGCCAGGACGTGGGGAGCCAGGAGCTGGGAGGAGCCAAGGTTCACAGCCAGATCTCTGGGGTGGCTGATTTTGTTGGCCAGGATGACCTGGATTGCCTCGCCAAGGTTAAAAAGCTTCTGGGCTTCCTGCCTTCCAGCTATACCCAAAAGCCTCCGGCAATCCCATCAGCCGATGATCCAGAACGCTGCGAAGAGGCCTTAGTAGACCTTCTTCCCGATAGCCCCAAGAAGGTCTACGACATGCGCCGTTTGATCTCCCTGGTCGTGGACAACGGGGAGTTCTTTGAGGTCAAGGCCGGCTTCGCCCGTAACATGGTCACAGGCTTCGCCCGGATGGCCGGGAAACCCGTGGGGATCGTGGCCAATAACCCCCTCTTTTTCGCCTCGGCCATCGACTGCGATGCTTCGGATAAAGCCGCCCGATTCATCCGGACCTGCGATTGCTACAATATCCCGCTGCTTTCCTTCGTGGATGTCCCCGGGTACCTTCCGGGGATCAAAGAGGAACACAAGGGGATCATCCGCCATGGAGCCAAGATGCTCTATGCCTGGAAAGAAGCCACCGCTCCCAAAGTGACCTGCATCATCCGAAAAGCTTACGGCGGAGCCTATGCAGCCATGAGCAACAAAGAGATGGGCGCGGATGTAGTCCTGGCCTGGCCGACCACGGAGATCGCCATCATGGGAGCCGAGGGAGCGGTGCGGGTACTCTACCGCAAGGAAATCGACGCCGCCGAGGAGAAGGGTCGAGTACGGGATGAAAAGATTCAGGAATACCGGGAAAAGTTCATGACCCCTTATTACACCGCTGCCAAGAGGCAACTGGACATCCTCATCCGGCCCCAGGAGACCCGGCCGCACATCATCCGGGCTCTGGAAATGTTAGAGAATAAAAGAGGGGAGAGGTGCGCCAGGAAGCACGGGAATATTCCCCTTTAAAGGAGGTTTAAAGTGGCATTAAAGACAGGAAAAGAATATGTTCAAAGTCTTCGAGAGATGAATCCTCATCCTACGGTTTATCTCTTCGGGGAGAAAATTAAAGACCCCTATGACCATCCGATGGTCAAGCCATCGCAGAACGCCGTGGCCCTGACCTATGATCTGGCCCATGACCCCCTCCATGAAGACTTGATGACGGCCCGCTCACACCTCACCGGCCAGAAGGTGAACCGCTTCTGCCACATCTACCAGAGCCGGGATGACCTGGTGAAAAAAATCAAGATGTTTCGTCTGCTGGGGCAGATGACGGCCACTTGCTTTCAGCGATGCACTACCAGCGACGGGGGGAACATCATGTACCTGGCCACCTTTGAGGTGGACCAGAAGATGGGGACGAAATACCACGAGCGGTTTAAGAATTTTTACAAATACCTTCAGGAGAACGACCTGGTCGCGGGCATCGCCATGACGGATGTCAAAGGGGATCGGAGTCTGAAACCCAGCCAGCAAGCCGACCCGGACCTCTATCTCCACGTGGTGGAGGAGAAGAAGGAGGGCATCGTCGTCCGCGGGGCCAAGGCCCACCAGACCGGTGCCCTGAACTGCCATTACACCGTGGTCATGCCCACCCGGGCCATGGGGCCGGAAGATAAGGATTATGCCGTCGCCTTCTTCGTGCCCATGAGCAGCCCGGGGTTAATTCATATTTACGGACGGCAGTTTTCCGACACCCGGAAGCTGGAAGGGGGGAGCATCGACACCGGGAACGCTCTCTTTGGGATGCAGGAGACCCTGCTGATCTTTGACAATGTTTTCGTCCCCTGGGAAAACATCTTTCTTTACAAAGAGCACGAGTTCGCCGAGAGGATCAGCGGTCTTCTTGGCTCCCATCACCGCTGCAGTTATGGCGGGTGCAAAACTGGGGTGAGCGACGTCCTGATCGGAGCAACCGCTTTGCTGGCTCAATACAATGGCGTGGCCAAGGCCGCGCACGTGCGCAGCAAAATCACCGAGATGATCACCCTTTCCGAAACCCTGTACGGCTGCGGGCTGGCTTCAGCTTATGAAGGCCACCCGACGCCAGCGGGAAACTACATGAATGATTTTCTCTTGGCCAATGTTTGCAAGCTGAACGTGGCCCGGATTACCAATCAGATCGGGCAACTGGCCCTGGATATTGCCGGCGGGATGGTCACCACCCTGCCCTCCGAGAGGGATTTTCGCAGCCCGGAGGTGGGGAAATACCTGGAGAAATACCTGAAGGGCGTGGGAGACGTTCCCACTGAGCACCGGATGCGTGTTTTCCGCCTGATTGAGAATCTGATGTTCGGTGCCGGGGCAGGAGGGTATGTCGTGGAATCGATTCACGGGGCCGGCTCTCCGGAAGCGCAGAAGACGATGATCCCCAGGGAGTCCAACCTGAATCACAAGATTTCCCTGGCGAAATGCATCGCCGGGATAAAAGAATAGGAGGCCAACATGAACCTTAAGGATAAAGTCGCCATCGTCACCGGTTCTGCCGGAGGAATCGGCAGGGGGATCGCCTTGAAATTTGGGTCCCTGGGCGCCAACGTGGTTGTGGCGGACCTGAAAATAGAAGGAGCCAGGGAAACCGTTTCCCTTCTGGAGAAGGGAGGGGCCAAAGCCCTACCCCTGGGAACAGATATCACAGACCGGGCTCAGGTGCAAGAAATGGTCAAGGCCACTCTGGATACCTTCGGCAAACTCGACATTTTGGTGAACAATGCCGGCTGGGATATAATCGAGCCTTTTACGCAGAACACCCCTGAGCTCTGGGAGAAAGTCATGGCCATCAACCTCAAAGGGCCCATCTTCTGCATCCGGGCCGTTCTGGACCATATGATCGGCAGAAAATACGGGAAGATTGTCAACATCAGCTCCGATGCCGGAAGGGTGGGAAGTTCAGGGGAGGCAGTTTATTCGGCCTGCAAAGGGGGAATCATCGCTTTCACGAAGACGATCGCCCGGGAGATGGCCCGCTACCAGATCAACGTCAACTGTGTCTGCCCGGGGCCCACGGATACCCCCCTCCTAACAGAGATGACCCGCGGCGACACAGGGGCAAAGATCATCGACGCCATGACCAAAGCGGTTCCTTTCCGCCGTCTGGCCAAACCCGAAGACATCGCCGGGGCGGTGGCCTTCCTGGCTTCAGACGAAGCAGGCTTCATCACCGGCCAGACCCTGAGCGTTTCCGGCGGCCTGACGATGTGCTGATTTTTTTCACCGCAGAGAACGCGGAGACCGCAGAGTCAAAGTCATAGTCAAAAGGCAAAAATATGAAAGGGCAGAAGAAATTTTGCTGAGCAAAAACTCGAAGACGTCCCCCTCTCCCTTGAAGGGAGAGGGCTGGAGTGAGGGTGGAGAGGTAGGAATTTCGGCAGTTATTCCCTAATCATAAATTTATTTTTTCTCTGCGCTCTCTGCGGCCTCTGCGGTGAAAGCTTTTAGGAGAGGTCATGGAAAGGCTAACCATGAGTTATTATCACGCTCCCGGTGAGATTCCCCCGGGAGTCACCCTCGGTGAGTATTTCGAGCGGACGGCCGAACGCTATAGCGAAAAGGAGGCCCTGATCTTTCGGGAACGGCGGATCACCTGGGGGCATCTAAAGCTCTTGGTGGACAGGCTGGCCCTGGCCTTAATCGACCGGGGAATCCAGCGCGGGGACATGATCGCAATTCTGTTCCCCAATCGGCCGGAGTTTATCATCACCCTTCTGGCCGCCGCCAAATTGGGGGTCGTTTCCGTTCCCATATCCGAACGGCTGAGAAGGAAAGAGATCGAGTACATCCTGCGACAGACAGAAGCCAAGGCCGCAGCCTCGGTCTCCGAGTTCTGGGGCTTTTCCTTCTCCGACCTTTTCCAGGAGCTCCGGGAAGCCATCCCTACCCTGCACCATGTAATTGTCTCCGGGGAAAAGCGTCATCCCGGGGAGCTCATTTTTGAAGAGCTGGTGGCCAAGGAATGGGAAAAGCGCTATCCGAGTAATTATTATCGGGAGGTTTATTTAAAGGATTTTCCGGTGGAAGCCGATGACCTGTTAGAGATCATCTTCACCTCGGGGACTACGGGTACGCCTAAAGGAGTAATGCATACTCATAATACCCGGTGCCGCTCGGCTCTGGGCACGGCCACATCCATCGACCTTAAGGCTGAGGATGTCTGGCTGATCATGGTGCCTCTTTCTCACACTACAGCCTTAGTCAACGCTTTTTACGCCTCGGTGATCAAAGGCTCCTGCCAGGTCCTGCTGGAGACCTGGAAGGTCGAGGAAGCGATGCAGGAGATCACCCGTCATCGGGTGACCTTGCCCATCGGGGTCCCCACCATGCCCATCATGATGCTCCAGAGGCCTGACTTCAATCAATACGACTTTTCCTCGGTGAGGGCCATGGTGCTGGCTGGGGCGCCGCTTCCCATCGAGGTGGCCAGACAAATCATCCAGAAAATGGGTTGCTACGTCACTTCGGCCTACGGCATGACCGAGACGGCTATGAGCAACATCACCCGACTGGACGATCCAGTGGAGGTGGTCTGCGAGACTGTAGGAAGGCCTCAGCCTGGAATGGAGCACAAGGTCGTGGATGAAAAGCGGCGCATCGTTCCCATCGGTGTCAAAGGGGAAGCCTGCGCCCGGGGGCAGAACGTTTGTATCGGATACTTCCAGGACCCGGAGCGAACAGCCCAGACGATCGATGACCGGGGCTGGATATACAGCGGCGACCTGGCCACTATGGACGAGAACGGCAACCTGCGCATCGTCGGCCGGATTAAGGATATGATCGTCCGCGGAGGAGAGAACATTTCGCCCACGGAGATCGAAGACATCCTTTATACATATCCCAAAGTAGCCCAGGTGAGTGTGGTGGCCATCCCCGATGAACGCCTGGGAGAGAAGACCTGCGCCTGCATCATCCCCAAGCCTGGCGAGCACATTACCCAGGAGGAGGTCAAAGCCTTTTTTAAAGACAAGGTGGCTCACTTCAAAATCCCCGACCGCGTTGAGCTGATGGCCGAGTTTCCCACCACACCCAGCGGCAAGATCAAAAAGAACCTGCTGCGAGAGACGATGGCCGAGAAGGTCCAGAAGGAGAAAGAGCAGAAAGAGTAAAGGACATCCATGGAAAAACGGAAACTCACTTACAGCTATTGTCAGGTCTTGGGAATCAACCGGACCAAAGGCCAAACTTTTGGTCAAATGCTGGAAGAAACGGTCGAGCGGTATCCCGATCATCTGGCCATCATCTTCCAAGATCAGAAATACACCTACGGAGAGTTCCAGGCGGCAGTCGATTCCTTTGCCCGGGCGCTGATCGAACTGGGTCTGGCCCGGGGGGATAAGCTGGGCTTGCTTCTTCCGGACTGGCCAGAGTATTCCATCGCCCTTTATGCCTGCGCCAAGCTGGGCGTGATCGTATCCCCCATGAATCCCCTTTACCGGAGGATGGAGGTTTTAACCGTCCTCAATCACCTCGAGGCCAAAGCCCTGATCATTCCTGAAGAGTGGCGGGATTTTTCCTTTGTCGATCTTTTAGGGGAGATTCGTCCGCAGATCCCTTCCCTGCGGCATATTATCGTCAAAGGGAAGCCCAAGGAAGGGATGCTGAGCTTTGAAGTTTTGCTTTCTCAGGACTGGCAAAAAAAGTTCGCTCCCGGGTTTCTGCAGAAGTACCTGCGGGAAAACCCCGTAGAGGCCGATGACATCTTAGAGATCGCCTACACCTCGGGTACCACGGGCAGGCCGAAAGGCGTGGTGGAAACGCACAACACCCGTATGCTCCACTCCGCGGGGATCGCCGGGCGGATGATGGCTTCGGATAAAGATGTATGGCTCAATATGACTCCTCTTTTCCATACCACGGGCAACTGTGTCGTGCAGCATACGGCTTTCCTGACCGGGGGAACGCTAATCCTTCTGGGTCGCTACAGCACGGAGGCATCCCTCCGGGAACTGGAACGGTGTAAAGCCACCCTCGCCGTGGGGGTTCCCACCATGTTCATCGACCTCATGAACCATGCAAACTTCGAAAAAACCGATATTGCCTCATTGCGTTTTGCCTTGTTCACCGGAGCGCCCATGCCCCCGGAGGTGGCCTTGCAGATTGTCAAGAGATTCAAGTGCGGCATTCTCCAGGGGGACGGGACGACCGAATGCGGAAGTAACGTCCTCAGCCTTCCCGACTCACCGGTGGAGCTCATTGCCGAAAGCCCCGGCCCACCCCTGGCTGTGGGAAACGAAGTAAAGATTGCAGACCCGAGCACAAACCGGATTGTCCCCGTCGGAGTCTTAGGGGAGATATGCCACCGGGGTCCCACCAATTTCCTCGGGTATTACAAAGACCCCCAGGTGACGGCCGAAGCCGTGGACGCCAGCGGGTGGTTTCATAGCGGGGACCTGGGAACGATGGATGAAGAAGGGAACATCCGGCTGAAAGGGCGGATCAAGGACATGATCGTCCGGGGTGGGGAGAATATCTACGCCACCGATGTAGAGAGCATTCTCTACACCCACCAGAAAGTGAAAGAGTGTCAGGTGGTGGGATATCCGGATGAGCGGCTGGGAGAAAAGACCCTGGCCTGCATCATTCCCCGGAGAGCCGGCGACCGGGTGACCCGGGAGGAGATCTACGAGTTCATGAAGGACAAAACAGCCAGGTACAAGATCCCCGATCAGGTGGTCACCATGGAGGATTTTCCCCGGACCGCCAGCGGCAAGGTACAGAAATTTAAGCTTCGGGAGATGGCCATTCAGAAAATGAAAGGGGAATGAGCATGGAAGAGAAGCTCGGGTTCATCGGTCTGGGAGCCATGGGGCAACCCATGTCTAAGAGGTTGCTGGAGGCTGGTTTTCAGCTTGTGGTCTATGACTTGAGGCCGGAAGCCGTCCAGGCCCTCATGCAAAAAGGGGCGGAGGCCGCTTCTTCGGCCAAAGAAGTAGCGGAGAAGTGCCGCAAGGTCATCACCATCGTGCCCAATTCCGAGGCCGTTGAACAGGTGGTCTTTGGACCCGAGGGCCTCTTAAAGGGCGCACGGGCCGGAGATATTTTAATTGAGATGACCAGCGCCTACCCGCCGAGCACGTTGAAAATTTATCAAGCCCTATCGGCCAGGAATATACGCATGATCGATGCCCCGGTGAGCGGGGGGGTCGGGGGAGCTGAAGCCGGGACTCTCTCCATCATGGTCGGGGGGAATGAAGCGATCTTTGAATCCTGCCGGCCGATCCTTTCGGTTCTGGGAAAGAATCTCTTTTACATGGGAGGAATAAGCTCTGGCCATGCGGTCAAGGCCATCAATAACTTCCTCTCGGCCACAAGCCTGGCAGCCACTTCGGAGGCGGTCATTCTGGCGGCGAAGCTGGGCCTTTCCCCCCAACGAGTGATCGAGGTCTTGCAGGTCAGTACAGGGCGGAGTTACTCTACGGACTTCAAGTTTCCCAAATTCGTTTTGCCCCGGACCTTCAACTCCGGTTTCACCATCGGACTCTTGTATAAGGACATAGACACCGTTACCCGGATGGCCCGGGAGTATAAGATTCCGATGTTCCTGGCCAACATGGTCCAGCAAGTCTTTGGCTATGCCATGGCCCAGGGGGGTGAAAAAAAAGATCATACCGCCATCTTTGCATATTTGGAAGAATTGGCGAAGGCGAAGTTAGGGGACTGAAGGAACCGTGAGCGACCGGGCCATCGCCTATTACAGAGAAAGGGCCCGAGGAGGCGCGGGATTGATTATCACCGAAGCCTGCCCGGTGAGCCTCGCGGGGCGGCATCGGGGGCAGTCCATCTGCGCCCATGACAATTCTTTTTTGCCAGGGTTGCGGCGCCTGGTTCGCTCCATCCATGCGGCAGGCTCCAGGATCCCGCTGCCGGCGACTGCCTCGAGCCCCGGCGGGCCAAAGAGGCAATCCACGAGGGCTTCGCAGCAGCCCTCCAGCTCTGAGGCGTAAAGGAAAGGAGGTGAGGCAGAAAAAAAATAACGTAGGATGGTTGGTACGGGAGTTAGGACAGAAATGAAATGAATTAAGGAGGGTGAAATGAGAGGAAAGGTTTTAATCTTTTTGGTGGCAGCGATCGTGATCTTTTGGGGTCCTTCTGTAGACAGTTACGCTCAACAGAAAGTAATCAAAATGGGCGTTACCGCAGCCCTGCAGAAGGAAGCGGGTATCGGGGTAAAGAATGCAGGGGAAATGGCAGCCGAAGAGATCAATGCCAAAGGAGGAATTTTAGGCCACAAGATTGAGCTGTATTTTGCCGATGATGATGGGATTGCCGAGAAAGGCGTCACGGCGATCAAGAAACTTCTCTTCACGGACAAAGTGGAGTTCGTCAGCGGCGGCTGGATGAGTGGAGTGGGGCTGGCCCAGGCGCCCCATATCTTCGATGCCAAGAAGCTCTGGCTGAGCGTCGGACCCGCAACCCCCAAGCTGCACAAAATGGTGGAAGAGAACTACGAGAAGGCCAAGTATTTCTTCCGCGTCGGTTGCGTGAACTCTGATCTCTTCGCCTACGATATGGCGATACTTGCGGAAGAATTCTTCAAGAAAGAATTGAAGGTGACCAAAGTGGCCCTTCTGCCGGAGAGTTCAGTTTGGGCGCGGGAGATGTGTACCTATCTGGAAAAGGAATTGCCCAAGCGGGGGCTGAAGATCGTTTACCTGGATGTTTTCGACCCCAAACGCACAGATTTTTCCCCCCAGTTCGCCCAAATTCGAGCCAAAGGGGCGGAGCTCATGCTTACCGTCCAGGCCCTTTCACCCGGGGTTCCCATTACCAACCAATGGTCAGACACTAAGCTTTCCGTCCATCAAGCAGGGTATAGCCTGAACAGTCAAGTCACGGATTTTTGGGATAAGACCGGGGGAAAATGCAACTATGAAGCCACCCAGATGATCAACGGGGCCAGAGCACCGATCACTCCCTTTACCATTCCTTTTTACGACAAGTACGTAAAGACCTACAAGATCTCCCCTACTTATACTGCCTTCGGGGAATACGATGCCCTCTACTTATTGAAGGCGGCGGCTGAGGAGGCCAAGTCCCTGGATACTGAGGTTCTAATTAAGACTCTGGAGAAGATGCGATTTGTGGCAGCGGCTGGGGTGATTTTATTTGAAAAGAATCACGACTTGAAGTATGGCAAAGATGGAAAACAGCCAGCTTGGATCCAGTGGCAAAACGGCAAACAGGTGGTGATCTTTCCCAAAGAATTTGCCGTCGGGAAATATATCTCCCCGCCCTGGTTAAAGAAGAAATAAAATCAAGGAATATTTGGGGGAACGATAGGAGGAGAATCAGAAGTTTTTTACTCCTCCTGGCAATCTCACCCCCTCCCAGCCCTCCCCCCTCGAGGAGGAAGGTGTGAAAAAATTATGCTGGTGCCAAGTTGCCGAACCTGGATTAACATTAGATGGCCCTCCCAGGTCCGTGAGCCGGAGGCGCTTCGCTTGGTATCATGAGGCAGTTATTTTCCCATGGAGCGGGCGGGAAAAAGCCCCCCGCCTCCCTTTTCGGACCGATGGATGAACCATCTATCGGAGTTTTTTCCCGCCGATGCTACCCGCGCTCACCGCCTCCGGCTCACGGACCACGACAACGGGAAGAAGGATGTAATCAATTTTTTCACACCTTCGAGGGAGAGGGTGGGGGGAGGAAAGGAGAGGCCCTGGAGCATGGAGAAAAAAGAAATTATCCATTCCGAAAAAATTCCTAAACCAGTGGGTCCTTATTCCCAGGGCATAAAGGTCGGCAACCTGGTCTTCACCGCCGGTACTGGGCCTTTTGATTTAAAGAGCGGAAAACTGATTCTGGGCGACATCCGGCGGCAGACCCGACAGGTTTTGGAGAACATCAAGGCCATCCTGGAAGCGGCGGGAGCGCGGCCGGAAGACGTCGTTAAAACCACCGTCTTTCTCACTGATTTAAATGATTGGGCGGCCATGAATGAAGTCTACCGAGAGTACTTTGTTCAGGACCCGCCGGTTCGCTCCACCGTACAAGTTGCCGGTCTCTGGGGAGGGATGGCTGTGGAGATTGAGGCCATCGCGGTGCTTGGAGGGCGCTAAGGCGCGGTAAATCCATCTAAGGAGGAGGTTTAGGCTCAACAATGGGCCGAGGACTTATACTTCCGGATAAAGGAAAATCCCGAGTCAGTATTTCAAAAGGGAGGAACATAGCCAGGGTTGTCCGCCAAGCTGTTGGCCTCGCTGGGGGACTGAAAAAGCTTATCTCTTCCGGCTCTCGGGTCTTGATCAAGCCCAACCTGAGCGTGGCCCTTCCGGCGAACACCGGCGTAACAACAGACCCGAGGGTAGTGACGGCGCTAATCGAACTCGTCAGGGAAGCTGGCGCTAAAGAAATCATGGTCGGAGAGAGCGCCGTGGTCGGCTTTGACGCTGGAGCCATCTTCGATGCCTTAAAGGTCCGAAACCTGTTCGAGAAGGCCGGGGCAAAAGTGCTCAATTTAGACCAAGACGAGACCGTAGAAATCAAAATCCCGAAAGGTGAAGTTTTGCAGAAACTCAAGGTCTGCCGCACGGCTTTTGAAAGCGATGTGATTATCAGCGTTCCCAAGATGAAGACGCATTTTCAGACCGGGGTGACGCTAAGCCTGAAGAACATGAAAGGCACAGTCCCGGACGTAAGCAAGCGTATCATCCACCGCATCGGCATTCCCGTAAAGAAGCGGGAAGAATATGGCTTAGACCATGCGATCGTTGACCTGAACACAGTCATCTCTGCGGATCTGGCGGTCATCGACGCCACCGTTTCCCTCGAAGGATTTGTCCCCGGCCCCCGTCTAATAGGAACCCCTGTACACATGGACACCATCATAGCCGGTTTTGATCCCGTAGCCGCGGATGCGGTGGGCTGCCGGGTAATCGGATTGAACCCCATGGAAGTGGGCCATATCCGCTTGGCCCATGAACGAAAGTTGGGCCGGATGCTCCCGGAGGAGATAGAAGTCGTCGGCCGATCTGTCGAGTCCGTTCTCCATCCCCTGAAAACTGGGATTCCAGAAGCTGGACAGATTCATGAAAATATCACCATCATCGAAGGGAAGGGGTGCAGCGGATGCTCTGTCACCAATCGCATGGCCCTCTCTTTCTTCTCGCCGCGGGACATAGAGAATTTTGGCTCTATCACCCTAATCGTCGGAGATACTGCTTCAACCGATTATCAATTTAAGGGCCGGTGCTTCTTCATCGGAAACTGCGCCATCCGTTCCCATAAGGGGAAAAAGGGGAAGAACATCGGGGGTTGCCCTCCCCCCGGACTTTGGATCCGCCAATCTTTAACCAAGCCCGTATAAAAGTGAGCAGAGCAGAGAAGGGAATTAAGAAATAGTAAATCCATTCCATTGGAGAGGTTTCAGCGATGAATATTTTTTTAGAGATTTTAGTTTATGGGGCAGTTCAAAGCGCCGTTTATGCCCTTTTGGCTACGGGCTTCTGTTTGATCTTTGGCGTGGCGAACGTGGTGAACTTAGCCCACACTGCCTTATATATGATCGGGGCTTATCTGATCTACACTTTCTTCTCCCTTCTCCGTTTGAATTTAGCCGTGGCCATACTTCTTTCCACGGTTAGCGTGGGGGTTTTGGCCATGGGACTGTATCGATTCTGTATCCGCCCGGTCCTGTACTCGGAGTGGTCTGTTTTGATGGTCACCATCTCTCTAGCCTTATTCTTCCAGCAATTGATGATCTTCATCTACGGTCCTCCCGACAAGAACGTCCAGGGCTTCATCGAAAAGAAGTTCACCCTCTTTGGAACAGTGGAGATTGATTCCCAGAGGTTATTAACCTTGGGGATTTCCGTGATCATCCTGGTCCTTCTCTGGTTGTTCATCTACCGGACGCGAATGGGGAAAGCCATTCTGGCCGTGGCCCAAGACCGGGAAGCGGCCCTCTTCATGGGCATCAACAGTGAGAGGGTCTATTTGACAGTCATGGCCATCTCGGCCTTCCTGGCCGCCATCGGAGGTGCCTTCATCGCGCCCACCCTGGGGGCCCGTCCGGAGATGTGGGCTCCTCCCTTGGGCCGGATTTTTGCGGTGGTGGTACTTGGGGGAATGGGGAGCTTAGAAGGGACCATTCTGGCGGCTCTTTTGATCGGCTATACGGAGGTCGTCATCTCTTTCGCTATCTCCAGCTATTTCGGGGAACTCGTAGCCGTGATCATCATTCTGCTGATGCTCACCTTCCGTCCATCAGGATTACTGGGGAAACGGATAGAGGTTTAAGGGGGGAGATATGCCCAGACAAGAAAACCGATCTGTTTTCACAAGCGAACGAATCGGGTTGCTCATCGTCTTGGCCATCCTTTCATTTATCCCGTTTTATATTAAAGACCGAGCGATCGTTGAACTGATCATCCTGGCCAACATCTATGCGGTTTACGTTGCCAGTTGGGATATCCTCTGCGGGTACACAGGGCAAGTCAACTTTGGTCATGCCCTTTTCGTGGGCGGCGGAGCCTACGCGGCTGGGCTTTTGAATTTCTACTTCAAAGTGCCTCCCTGGTTGACCATCTTCATTGGCGGAGGCGTGGCCGCGCTCTTCGGGCTGATCATCGGGACGCCTTGCTTGAGGCTGAGAGGGCCATATTTTGCCTTGGCTACTTTTGCCGCCGCCGCGGTTCCCTACGGCCTCACGGATGTCTACTGGGAGATCACCGGCGGACTCGACGGTCTTTATGGAATTTCCCCGATTTGGCCGACTTTGACGGGAAAGTATTATTTCTCCCTCTTACTCACGGTCTTGTGCTGTGGGATTGTTTATGCCGGCGGCCGATCGAATAGAGGACTAATCCTCAAATCCATCCGGGAAGATGAGATTGGTGCCATGGCCTCGGGCATTAATACTACCCGGTACAAACTGGTGGCCTTCGTCGTCAGTGGTTTTTTTGCCGGCGTGGCTGGGGCTTTCTATTCCCACAATCAACTTCACGTGGGTCCGGAGACCCTCTCCGTCAATCTCTCGATCTTAGTGATGATCATGAGCGTGGTGGGCGGCATTGGCACAATTACGGGGCCCATCTGTGGGGCTTATCTCCTGACCATTTTCAACGAGATGTTGCGGGAATGGGAAGAGTTGCGGCTCCTCATCTATACCGCCATAGTGGTTCTCATGCTTATCTTCGTTCCCAAGGGAATAGTGCCTGCCCTCACAGATGGGATCCTCCGGCTTTTTAAGAAAAGGAAAGGGGGGTGAGATCCTTCATGGGGACAATATTGGAGGTCCAAGAGCTGACTAAATACTTCGGGGGGTTGGGAGCGGTGCGCAATGTCAGCTTCACTCTCAACGAGGGGGAGATGTTGGGGATCATCGGACCCAACGGAGCAGGCAAGACCACCCTTTTCAATTTACTGACTGGTTTTCTCAAACCCAGTGGGGGAAAGATCATTTTTAAGAAAGAGAGCATTGCTGGCCTGAAGCCTTATGACATCGTCAACAAGGGGATTGCTCGAACTTTCCAGATCGTCCGGCCCTTCCACCAGCTCACCGCATTGGAGAATGTGGAAATTTCCTGCCTTTCCCAAAGGGGAATGGGCAAAGGGAGAAAGAGGGAAGAGATTGAGGAAAAAACTATGAAATTTTTAGAGAGCGTGGGGTTGTCGGGCAAGGAGGGTATGCTCGCCAAGGATTTGCCCCATGGGGACCTGAAACGCCTGGAAATGGCCCGGGCTCTGGCCACGGAGCCGGAACTATTGCTCTTAGACGAGCCCTTCGCCGGGCTGGGATTAAAAGAGATTTCTTCCCTCTCTCCCCTCATCCAAAAATTATCGCAGGAGGGCCATTCCATCATGATCATCGAGCATAAGCTTCGCGAGCTGATGAAATTGGTGAAAAGGGTCATCACCCTCCATTTTGGGGAGAAGATCGCCGACGGGACTCCCGAAGAACTATCCCGGAACGAGAAGGTCATTCAAGCCTATTTGGGGAAAGGAGGATCGGCCCTTGCCACTGGTTGAGATCCGAGATCTTTGGGTATCTTATGGAAAGGCCCTGGTCCTGGAAGGCGTGTCTATGATCGTCGAGGAGAGGGAGTTGGTGGGCGTGATCGGGCCCAATGGTGCCGGCAAGACCACTTTACTGAGGGCCATTTCCAGAGTGGCCGAGCCCCGGGGTTCCATATTCTTTGAGGGCCAGAGGATCGACAATCTCTCGCCTGTGGATGTCGTCAAGAGGGGAATCATCCACTGCCCTGAGCGCCGGCGATTATTTCCTGACTTAAGCGTCGAAGACAACTTGAAGATGGGTGCTTATCTAAGAAATAAAGATAAAGAAGGAGTTCTGAGAGACTTGGAGATGATGTTCAACCTATTTCCCATTCTGCGAGAGAGACGCGCCCAAGACGCCAGAACTTTAAGCGGAGGGGAGCAGCAGATGCTGGCCATCGCCAGGTCCCTGATGTCCCAGCCCAAGCTCTTAATGCTCGACGAACCTTCCATGGGGCTGGCCATCCTGGTGAAAGAGGCGATTGCTCAAACCATCAAGTCCATTAAAGAAAAAGGAGTGACCATTCTCCTGGTTGAGCAGGATGCTGACCTGGCTTTCGACATGGCCGACCGGGTCTACGTGTTGGAACATGGGAAGGTAGCCCTTCAAGGTTTGCCGGAAGATTTGATGAAGGACACATATATCAAAGAGATTTATTTGGGGGTTGTCTGAGACAGATGTCAGCTCTAAAAGGAATTCGCATCCTGGATTTAACCCTCACCCTCCCCGGGCCTTACTGCACCCATCTCTTGGCTGATTTTGGGGCCGAGGTAATCAAGATTGAGAATCCGGAAGGAGGAGACTGGTTCCGACACGAGAAGCCCTCGATCAAGGACCTGGGCCTTCGTTTTCTCGACCTCAACCGCAACAAAAAAAGTATGGCTTTAAACCTCAAATCCCCCGCAGGGAAGGAGATCTTCCTAACTTTGGCCAGGACCTCTCACGCGGTGGTCGAGGGGTTCCGCCCAGGGGTAGTGAAACGCCTGGGAATTGACTATCCCCGGGTTCAAGAAGTCAATCCCCGGGTGGTCTATTGTTCCATCTCCGGATATGGTCAGGATGGCCCTTATCGGCTGCTGGCTGGACACGACATCAACTACCTTGGATACAGCGGGATCTTAGACCTGGGGGGACACGAAGATCGGCCACCCCCCTTGCCTGCCGTGCCCATCGCCGATTACAGCGCGGGTGGACTGATGGCCGCGGTTGGGATTTTGCTGGCCCTGATGGCTATACAGAGGACGGGGAAAGGCCAGTTCGTGGACATATCCATGCTCGACGGGGTGATCGGATTTCAGCACGCCCCCCTGGCTGAATATCTCTCCACGGGTCGGGCGCCCAGGAGAGGAAGATTTTGGCTGGCCGGGAACATCCCTTGCTATTCCCTTTACGAGACCAAAGACAAAAAGGCCATCACCCTGGGGCCACTGGAGCCCCATTTCTGGGCCAATCTTTGCCGCGCTCTGGGGCGGGAAGATCTCGTCGAGCATCAGTGGGCCGAAGGGGAAAAACGCCGGGAGATTTATGCCTTTTTTCGAAAGACCTTTCGCCAAAAGACCCGGGATGAATGGTTAAAATTTTTCCAGGGGCAGGATGTTTGCCTGGGGCCGGTCAAAGACATGGGAGAGACCTTGAAGGACCCGCAGGTTCGGCATCGGCAGATGATTGTCGACGTGGAAAATCCCCAGGCTGGCCGGCTGAAACAGATCGGCATCCCCATCAAGCTTTCCGAGACACCCGGGGAAATACAGAACCCGGCTCCATCTTTGGGTCAGCATACGGAGGAGATTTTACGAGAGCTGGGATATCCTGCCGAAGCCATCGAAGGCTTACGGCGAGAAAAGGTGATTTAAACATTAAAAAGCGGTCAGCTATCGGCGATCGGCTGATAGCTGATTGCTGCCAGCTTCTTCAGGAGGGACTGGAATGGCCAAAAAATCTGTCTTTGAAGAAATTGTCAATCCTCAGCTGAAAAAAATTGTGCCCTACCTTCCGGGCCCGATGACCAAGGACATTGCCGCCAGGTATGAGATGGATCCGGCCAGGGTGATCAAGCTTTCTTCCAACGAGAATCCCATAGGGGTTCCTCCTTTGGCCAGAGCCAAGATCATCGAGATGGCCGGCGAAGCCAGCCTCTATCCGGACGCAGAGGCGCGGGAGTTGCGGGGTGCTCTGGCGCAGTATGTCAATATGCGACCGGAGAATATTGTCGTTGGCCCCGGCTCTTCCTCCTTGATGATGCACATTATCGAGGTTTTTTCATCCCCAGATGATGAGGTCGTCTTTACCTCCCCGGCCTTCGGGAGCTTCTACGAGGAGATTACTCTGGCTCGGGGGCGGAAACCCGTCAAGGTGGCCCTGGAAAAAAACTTTGACTTGGATTTAGCCAAGCTCAAGAAAGCGCTCAGCCCAAGAAGCCGGGTTATATTCATCACCCGCCCTAACAACCCTACCAGCAAGCTGGTTCCCCTGAAAGATCTGCGGCAGATCCTTCAGGCCGCCGAGGCCGTGAAAGCCATTGTGGTTTCCGATGAGGCCTACGTCGAGTTTGCCGATCCCCACACCTCGGCCCTGGAATTCTTCTACGAGATGGGGGAAGGAATCAATTTGCTGGTAACCCGGACGTTCTCCAAGGCCTTTGGCCTGGCCGATGTCCGTCTGGGTTATTGCATCGGCCCAGCCCAGGCCATCACTTCCCTCTCCAAGGCGAAACCCAAGTGGGGGACGGGGATGTTAGCTCAATGTGCCGGGGTGGCGGCGCTGAAAGACAAAGAACATCTGCAGCGGACCTTGGAGGTGGTGCGCAAGGGAAGGGAATACCTATACCGGGAGCTGGGCCGTCTGGGCCTGAAGATGGTGGATGCTCCCCAGGGGAATTACGTAACGGCCAAAGTTTCAGATTTTGCCTTCACCGCCGAGGCGTTCACCGAAGAGCTCTGCCGGCGCGGGGGGATCATGATCCGGGGAGACTTCCATCCGGAATACGTGCGCATCAGCATTGGAACGATGCCTCAGAACGAAGCGGTGGTGCAAACGGTATCCGAGATGATCAGAGGAAGGAAAAGGGGGTAAAAGACAATGGATAAACGGATGGAGGTTTTAGAAGGAGCGATTGATCTTCATTTTCACGCCACTCCCGACCTTCATGATCGGCTGTTAGATGAAGTGGAGATTGCCAGGGAGGCGCGGGAGGCCGGTATGAAGGCCGTGCTCTCCAAAGCCCACTACGGGATTAACGCCACCCGGATGCATTACGTGAGCAAAGCGGTTCCCGGAATCCATACCTTCGGGGGTGTGGTTCTCAACCCTGCCGTGGGCGGGATCAATCCCAGCGCCGTGGAAGTGGCCATCAACTTCGGGGGAAAAGAAGTCTGGATGCCTTCGATCTTTTCGGATGCCCATATCAAGCATTTCAAGGGAACCTATGGCACGATGCCCGGTAGAGTGAAGTGGCCGGAGAAGGGGGTCACCATTCTTGACCAGGGGGGGAAGTTGTTGCCCGCGGTAAAAGAAATCCTGGACATGATCGCGGAGGCCAATATCATTCTGGGAACCTCTCACTGCTCGGCGGAGGAGAGCCGGATCTTGATTGACGAAGCCTTCCGCCGGGGGGTGAAGAAGATCCTGGTGACTCACCCCCATAACGAGGTTCCTGATCTTTCCCTGGAGGTTCAGTTAGAGTTTGCTAAAAAGGGAGCTTACCTGGAGCACTGCTTTCTGCCAGCGACGCCCATGTTTTTCAACGCCCGCATGAAGGATGTCATCGAAGTGATCCGTAAGGCGGGCCCGGAGCGCTGCGTACTGGCCACGGATTTCGGCCAGGTCTTCAATCCTTCTCCGGTTGAAGGGATGCGAATGTTCATCCTCTCGCTTCTCAATCAAGGAATTACCAGCGAAGAGATCGACATCATGGTGCGGAAGAACCCAGCCAAACTCTTAGGGCTCGATTAGAGGGTGCCGCAACGGGAAAGGCCCATAACTCTAGTGCTTAGTTGCAAAAATTGGAGTACCATCCAGGTCCGGGAGCCAGGGCGCTTCGCTGGGCATCCTGAGGCGGTGCTTTCTCTGTGGATGGGGCGGGAATAAGCAACCCCGCCTCCCGCGGAGGAAAAAAACTTGAATCTTTTTCCGCACTTTTTCCCCGGCCGAGGCTGCCGGCGCTCATCGTCCTGGCCCCCGGACCACGACAAGGTTGGGCACCAATAAATCCCATAAATGGAAGTAATTCATACGCGAATTTTTGCAACTAAGCACTAGGTTCGATTTTAAGCACGAAACTCTAAATCCGAAATCCGAAACAATTACCAATGACCCAAACCCAAAATCCAAAATAAAAGAATGAACGTTTTAGAAATTGAGGAATTTGGATTTCGGATTTGTTTCGGATTTCGATATTCGGATTTAGAATTTTTAGCGATAAGAAAGGGATCACCATGAAAGCAGCCTTCAGGGTGGGTCTTTTGGTCCCCTCCTCAAACACGGTGATGGAAGTGGACCTTTACCGGAACCTTCCCGCTCCGATAACAGTCCATCCAGCCAGAATGTACCTGGAGGAGACGACCCCGGAAGGGGAGAGGCGGATGATCTCCGAGGAAGTGCCCAGGGTGGCAGGACTTCTGAAGACGTTACGCCCCAATCTGGTGGTCTTTGGCTGCACTTCGGCCGGAGCTCTCTCCGGTCCTAATTTTTCCCGGGAGATCAACAGGAACATCGGGGCGATCGTCGGCTGTCCGGTGCTCGACATCCTTTCGCCGGTAGCGGAGGAACTCAATCGGGTCCGGGCCAAGAAGTTGGCGGTTTTAACCCCCTATTCTTCGGAGCTCAATCAATCGATCCGCATCAGCCTGGAAGGCTTAGGGTTTCAGGTTCTTTCGATCGATGGAATGGGCATCACGGTGAATTTTGAGTTGGCCGCTCCGACTGCGCAGGAAATTGTTGCCTTTGCCCAAAAAAGCAGGGTTTCCTTAAAGGCCGAGGCGCTATTCATTTCCTGCACCAATTTTCGGGCTTTGGAGGCCATGCCCCTGCTGCGAAAGCATTTCAACTTGCCGATCGTTACCAGCAACCAAGCCACCATCGAAAAAATAAAAAGAATCTATCAGGGAGCCGCTAAGGAACTTGAAGGGGAAAGAGAATGAGGATCAGGATACCTGAGAAGTGGGACATGGAATATGACGTCGTGGTTGTGGGCTGGGGAGCGGCAGGGAGCACCGCTGCGGTCACCGCCCATGACCAGGGCGCCGAAGTTTTGATCCTGGAGAAGATGCCGGACGGCGGCGGAAATACGCGCGTCTGCGGCGGCAACATTATCATTCCCAGGGGAAGGGAATTCACCGATTACCTGGATACCCTCAGCTTTAAAACCACAGAACGGGAGATCCTCGAGACCTTTGTCGAATATGCCCTGAAGAATGGCGACTGGATCAGGGAGATGGGTGGAGATGTCCAGGTCTTCGCCCCCCTGGAGGTTGCTTATCCGACGATGATCGCCGCTGCCAGTTTTCCCCACATCTCCGGGGCCGGGACCGTGGTCAAGTATAATATTAAAGGAACCCCGCAAGAGGGCAAGCCTTCTCAGCGCCTCTGGAAATTCCTCTCCGGCCTGGTGGCCAAGAGGGGAATCAAGGTCTTGACCAGCACACCGGCGAAAGAGCTGATTCTTTCTCTTGAGGGCGAGGTTATCGGGGTGATGGCCGAGAAAGAGGGGAAGACGGTCCGTATCAAGGCTCGGAGGGCGGTGATCCTCACCTGCGGCGGCTACGAGAATGATCCGAGGATGAAGTGGGATTATCTGCCAGTCAAGCCAGTCCTGTTCTTGGGGACCCCGGGCAACACCGGCGACGGGATCAGGATGGTGCAAAAGATTGGCGGAGACCTTTGGCATATGACTCGATTGTCTTGCCTGATCGGATTCAAGGCCCCCGGGTTTGAAGCGGCTTTTTGGGTAGCCTTCTTAAGCGAAGGGTTCATCTTTGTGGATAAGTATGGGAAGCGGTTCGTCAACGAGGCCGGGATCGAGATCCACGAGTACTACAGAGAACTCTCTCACTTTGACGTCGAGAAGATGGAGTTTCCCCGGGTGTCCCTATGGGCGATCTTCGATGAACAGACCAGGCGCAGAGGTCCCCTGAGCCGGGGAACTGCCGGCTACAATCGAGACCTTTACAGTTGGAGTCTGGACAACTCAACCGAGATTGCCAAAGGATGGATCCTCCAGGGTAAAACGGTATCCGAGCTGGCCACGAAGACATCCATTGACCCGCGGGCCCTTGAAGAAACGATCGAGAGGTACAACGGGTACTGCCGGGCCGGCAAAGATGCAGATTTTGCCCGGGCCAAAGAAGATCTTCGAGTCCTGGAACCACCGCTCTACGCCATCCAGCTTTGGCCAGCGCTGATCAACACCCAAGGAGGCCCCCGCCGGGATAAAGAGTCCAGAGTTCTTGACCCCGAGGGCCAGCCGATTCGCCGGTTGTACGCAGCGGGTGAGCTGGGCTCGATCTGGGGCTACCTCTACCAGGGAGCCTGCAATATAGGAGAAGGCCTGGTTTTCGGCCGGATCGCTGGCAAGAATGCTGCTGCCGAGAAGCCTTGGTCGTAAAGTCGCCGCCGGTGAACAAAGGGATCGCTGAGAGAAGTTTTGTGGTCGAAGCTCCCAGGGAGAGAGTCTGGCATCTTATTGGCAAGGTCATCTTCAGCAGTCTGCCCGGGATGGAAAAGGTTGAAATTCTGGATGAAAGCAATTTCCGGGCCCTCTTGAGGATGAAGGTTTCCTTGGCAGAATTGAGCATGAAATTGAGAGGGGAGATAGTGGATATGTCACCGCCCGACTCCTTTGCCGTGAAGCTTGCCCTCGAAGGCCCAGGGGGGCTGTTCAGAATGGACCAGAAAGTGACCATGGTCTTGACCTCGGTTGAGAGGGGGAGAACGGTTGTGGCTTGTAAAGCGACGGCCGAAAGGATGGGGATCCTGTTCCGAAAACTGCTCCTCGGGCAGGCGCGGCGTTTTGCCCGGTCTACATTTGAGGCTATAGAAAAACGTTTGCAGGATTTGGCCTGAACCTTTTTTCTTCACCGCAGAGAGCGCGGAGGACGCTGAGATGCAGAAAAAAATCTTCTCTGCATTCTGAGGAGAGAGGCGACCTGTAGCCTCTCTACGCTGGGGTGAACGGTTATAAGTGGAAGGATCGCCATGGGTATGCAAGATGGAATCGACAGACTGAAAGATTTGAAGAGGAGGGCTTCTTTAGGCGGTGGCCAGGATAAGATCGACAAGCTGCATGGCGAAGGGTATCTGACCGCTGAAGAGAGAGTAGCGCTCCTTGTGGACCCCGGAACCTTTTTGGAGCTCAACGTTTTCGCCGGTCCCCAGCCGGCGCAATTTGGACCCAGTCCCCCTTACCTTCCCCGCGACGGAGTGATCACCGGATTTGGAAAGGTGGGCGGCAGGACTGTGGGCGTGTATGCTCACGACAAGACAGTCCAGGGTGGGTCCCTGGGGAACGTCCAGGCCACCAAGATCGTCAGCGTCCTCCGGCGGGCTTGGGAAATGAAGGTTCCGGTGGTAGCCCTGCAGGATTCGGTGGGCGCGCGCATTCAGGAGGGGAACAAGAATGTCGGTTTCGACGGGATCTTCCATGCTCTCACCCAGGCTTCGGGAGTAATTCCTCTGATCTCGGCCATTCTGGGAAGATGTGCCGGGGGAATCGCTTACAGCTCCGCCTTGATGGATTTCATTCTCATGGTCCAGGGCAAGAGCCAGCTCTTCATTACGGGGCCGGAGGTCATCAAAGCCGCCACCCATGAAGAAGTTTCATTCGAAGCCCTCGGCGGCGCCAAGATTCATTCTGAAAAGAGTGGGGTCTGCGACCTGGTGGCTGCCGACGAAGCCGGGGCGATTCAGTTGATCAAGGAGATTTTGTCCTTTCTGCCGGACAATTATCAAGAGTCACCCCCAAGAATCATTTCCCCGGATGATCCCGAGAGGCGGGATGAAAAATTGCTAACGGTCATCCCCGAGGACCTCAAAAAATTCTATGAAATGCGCAGCATCCTGCGAAGCGTTCTGGATAATGGTTATTTCTTCGAGATGAAACCCCGGTTTGCCAGGAATATCCTCACGGGGTTCGGGCGGATGGATGGTTGGCCTGTGGGGATCATCGCCAATCAGCCCCTCCATCTGGCGGGGGCCCTGGATGTGGACGCTGCGGACAAGGCTTCCCGGTTTATCCGATTCTGCGATGCCTTCAACATTCCCCTCCTGACCTTCGTGGATGTTCCGGGGTACCTCCCCGGAGTTGATCAGGAATATAGGGGCATCATCCGCCATGGGGCCAAGATGCTCTTTGCTTACGCCGAAGCCACCGTTCCCAAGATCACGGTCGTCGTCCGCAAGGACTACGGAGGAGGGAAACAGGCCATGTGCAGCAAGCCCATGGGGACGGATCTCGTCCTCGCCTGGCCGGGTGCCGAACTGGCCGTAATGGGGGCCGAGGGAGCGGTTCAGGTCATCTGCCGTAAGGAGATCCAGGAATCCAATGATCCGGAAGGAACGAGGAGGAGACTCATCGAAGAATACCGGCAGATCTTCGAGGGGCCATTCGAGGCGGCCAGAAAGATGTATGTGGATGACATCATCGAGCCGCAGGAGACTCGGCCAAAAGTAATCCAGGCCCTGAGGGTCTTGAAAGATAAGAAGGCCAGCAAGGTCGACAAGAAGCACGCCAATATGCCGGTTTAAAAAAAGGAGATAACAAGAGCCAGGCGCTTAGCGCTATGCGCATAGCGTTTCTCTATCTGGAGGAAAATATGTCCTTCCCGTTGAGGGGAATCAGAGTTTTGGACTTAACCCATGTCCTGGCTGGACCCTACTGCACGCAGATC
>Ga0315280_10003514_pt1 | contig 23991 bp, 19 predicted proteins | sample YL17G06_40_MG_FD_203697 | JGI IMG/M metagenome (GOLD analysis project Ga0315280, IMG submission 203697) | Sediment microbial communities from Yellowstone Lake, YNP, Wyoming, USA - YL17G06_40 | ecosystem: Environmental > Aquatic > Freshwater > Lake > Sediment | place: USA: Wyoming | collected... | reverse complement strand
TCACGTCTTTGATGTCTTTTCCCCGGAAGGAATTTACTTGAAGCAGGTGCGCGTTCCCGAAACCTTAAACCTTGTCCGCGGCGATCAAGCCTACAGCATCATCCGCACTGAGCAAGAATATCTGGTCGTCAAGCGCTTTCGGATGGTCCGGGCCGAAGACCAAAAAAGCGGGATATCTTAAACCTCAAAGCCCGGACTTGTATCTCAACCTCGGCGGCCATCAGAACTTCTTGATAGGCGAACCAAGGCGAGGGAGCTTCGATGCCAAAAGGCTCAGTTTGTCGGTCCTAAGACATAATTTTCAGTGGTTTTCAGCAAGTTTGGCCCCATTTTGGGCATGCTTCGGGCACACGGGGAGAAAACCGGTCTTTCAGATTTGATTCTTTTCGCTTAAATTAGTATTCTATGCTAATCCCAGCCAGGGGAAGGAGTTGAAAGACTCTGTAGCTGTTGAAAAGGCGGCATTATCAGAGAGGCAAACATCTAATCTTTTTAAAGGAGGGAAGTATGGAAAAATTGCTGTTTCAATGTATCGCTATCGTTCCTCTAACTCTGCTTCTTGGCATTACTTCTGGTTGCCGGAAGCAGGTCAAAGGAGCAATCACTGAAGAAGAGGCTAGGGGCATAATTGAAGAGTTTGTAAAGTTCAGGAACGAGGGGGACTTAGCTTCAGCTGACAGAGTCATGCATCCTGAATGTGTGATTCGTTATCCCAACCTTCCTCAAGAAATCGTCGGGTTAGATGCCTATAAGGAATACGATAGAATGACCCGAGTTGCCTTTCCTGATTTTAAAATGACAATTACTGACTTCTTTGTGAAAGATGACAAAATTGTCTCTTACTGGACAATAGATGCTACCAATTCAGGTCCCCTGATGACTCCGGCGGGTGAGTTGCCGGCTACAAATAGAAAGGTCCATCTGTCCGGAATCGCTGTTTCCCGCATAGTTGAGGGCAAAATAAAAGAAGATGCCGGTTATTTCAACATGTCGGATATGATGCAGCAGCTCGGGTTTACACTTACGCCTCCGCAACCACCAGAAGAGAAAAAGTAACCCAGCAAAATTCACCCCCTGAATCCTCTCAAAGGGTGATTTGCGCGCCGTTGGGTTTCTGCCAGGCTATTCACAGCGTGGAGGCACAGGGAAGCGCGGCGATCTGACTCGGTCATCACCGTGGATTCTGGACTGTTCTTCCCATCTTCTGCCCTCCTGATTTTTGGATATTTTAAGATTAGAAAAATCGCTAAATAAAAGGAGGTAGAGAAAATGAGAAAATTAAGCTTTTTCGTTGCGGCCGTTTTCTTTGTTTCTTTATTCTTGGCCAATTCTTGCCAGTCCCCTTCTTCAGTCAATGAGCCCCTCTCATCCAAGACGGCGAAATCTTCATCTTCGAGTAAATCAGGCAGCCTGGGGACGACTGGCTTTCTCAGGCTCCTGCTGACCGACGCGCCGGCGGAAGAGGCGGAAAACATCTTCGTCACTGTCGATCTAATCAGCGTCCATAAAGAAGGCGGCAGCTTCTTCACCGTCTCAGAAGTAGAACAGCAATTTGACCTTAAAGCCCTGGAAGGCCAGCTCAAAATTATCCTCACGACGCCCCTTGAAGCCGGGAATTACACGCAGATCAGGATGAGGTTTGTTCAGGGCATGGATACCGAAGGCAACTACAAAAGCCGCATCGTGTTCAGTGGCGTTCCTTATCCTTTAGATGTCCCCAGCGATGAGATCAAGATCCCCGTTGAATTTGAAATCACCGGTAATGAGACCACCGAGATCACCCTGGACTTCGACGCAGCAGAATCCATCCACATCGTCCAAAAGCCGAAAAAGGACGACACTTACATTCTGCGGCCAGTAATCCAAGTCGTGAATATGCAGAATTCCGATTTCTGAAGCTGCGGCGGCGCAGACAGGAGACCTGGAAAAGGACTAAAAAAACCGCCGTCAAAATTTTTGTATACTTCCTTGCTGCCCGCGCCCATGTGGAGCCCTCGGTTATCATCGATCGCCAGAGGGGGGAATGCCGTGGCTCGATATTACTTTTTACTTCGGCCTCGACCCAGAAATCTACTATGTTCCCGTGAAGATCGGGCAGGTCGGCCCCCCGTACGGCAATGCCTATGGGTACTATAAGAAGTACCGCCCCGGCAAGGAATGGAAAAAGATTTTCCTGACGGATCATGAGCAAAGATCTCTGCTTCGTTGCTTTCTATCCATTCCAAGATTTTTCGGGCGATATATTCGGGTGTATCAAAGGGCGGCAATGTCCGTCTCTCCTCTTCCGGTTCACCCTGAATGTCTTCGGTGCCTTTAATAGTATTTTTTTCGAAATCCGTAAGAGTCATATACGGATAGACGACGCTCACGTTAAACTCAAAAATTTCGCGGCGAGAGTTCAAAGCGCATATATCCGGGGTCTTTTTTGACCTTGACTTCAATTGTCAGCCGCAGATATAATTTGCGGGGCCAAAAGATGGTTATAAGCTTAAGGGGCAAGCGATTTCGCGCCCCCGCCGCGAAATATCTTCTGCTTCAAAAGACCTGCATCAAGTGACAAAAAAAGTGAAAAGGGAGTAATAAAAACAGCTATGGAAAACTTAAAACAATTCCTCGTACGGCATTTCGAAAAAATCCTTGTCGTCATCATCCTTCTCGCTTCTGTCTTGGGGACCTTTTATGTCGAGGACAAGACGCTCCTGCTGAGTTTCTATTTTCTGCCCGTCGTTATCGCTTCCTATTTTTTGGGAAAGCGCCTCGGCGTTCTTTCTGCTCTTTTCTCGGTTCTCGCTGTTGCCGTTTGCATCGTTGTCTTTCCTCAGCACTTTCTTGTCAGCGAACAGCTTATATCCAATATTCTCAAACTGTCCTCCTGGGGCGGGTTTCTCATCTTAACCAGCTATGCGGTCGGAAGCCTTTATGAACAAAAAGAGCGCCAGGTGGAAGAGCTGAAAAAGGCCTATATCGGAATCCTGGAAATCCTCTCCAAGTACATCGAATCCAAGGACAGCTATACGAGAGGCCACTCGATGCGCGTTTCCGAATACGCCAAGCAGATCGCCATTGCCATGGATCTGCCGCGGGATTCGGTGGAGACCGTCCGGGTGGCCGGCCTCCTCCATGACATCGGGAAGATCGAAATCAGCGGTGATGTTATTCAGAAAGCGGCCGCATTGACGCCAACCGAGCGGGAGCTCATAAATACGCACTCGGAACGAGGGGCGGCGATCTTGGCGAAAATCGGGGGAGTTCTAAAGGACGTTGTTCCGATCGTCATCGCCCACCACCGCTACTTTGAAGAAACACTTGAATCTTCAAGCGAAGTCTTTAAAACGATCCCCCTGGGTGCCCGAATCATCGCCGTAGCGGACGCCTTCGACGCCATGACGAGCGACCGCCCTTACCGTAAAGGCAAGCCACCCTGGGAGGCCCTCCAGGAAATCATCGCCCAGGGCGGGCAACAGTTTGACCCCGGGGTCGTCGAAAATTTCCGGAGGGTCGTGGCAAGCCAGATCGGGCAGATCTGATCTTTGTTGAAGAAGAAGCAGCGGGAAGCCTTGCGCCCTCTGGCAGGCCGTAGCTCACGCCGAGGCGCCGGAGTAATGCCGTATCTATGCGGCAAAAAACCCGGGCCGCGGTGAAGAGGCCGGCAACCAGGATGGTCTTCCATGAAACCCGCCCGGCCAGCGCCACAAGCTCGTCGGGCCGCCAGCCGCCCAGCATCGCCGTGTGAGAGAAGATGTTCAACAAGTTTTACACGATAGAAGATGAAGATAGCTTTCAGGTTGTTAAAAAGTCTAAAGTTATTGGGAACCCTGGATGACTCCGTTGATCCTGGCCCGGGGATACCCGAGCGTGAGGATACCAGGATCCGTACGCCCCCCCATATCTATTGACTTAGAGCGAAATTACGCCTAATTTAAAGCTGACTAAGGGCTATAGGCACAGTCTCATAGAGGAGGGGATTATGGAAGAGCTGCTTACAATCGGCGTATGCGTGTTGGCATGAATATGCGCCTCAGTTGGATAGACAATGGGAAAAATGAAAATTCTAACAAACGGAGGAAAAATGCCAGAAGATCTAAAATGCCCTGAATGTGGAAGCTATAATATTGAAGAAATACCATATAAATCAGCCGCTAGCCCAGTAAGACCTCATAATGAATTGCCAAAAGAAGCAAGATGCTACAAGTATGAATGCCTTGATTGTGGGTTGATATTTTTTGAAGCTAATCTTAGGGAATGATTAACTGAAGTAAGATATTCAAATGCGTAACTTATCGAAGTAAATAATCCATGAAGCCTATGAAAAATGTATCAGAATTGTTGCTCCCCGAGAGGAACCCGACGTCTATCTTTTCATTGGTTTTTTCAGCTAAAGGATGATGAAATGCTCGGGAAAGATGATAAAAAAAGGGGGCTGGAGGATAAGGCGGGGCCGACAGAGTCTGTCGTTGCCCCGAGCGCGAAATTTACGGGGACAATTTCTGGTCCCGATAGTCTGCGTGTATCGGGTAAATTTGAAGGGGAAATTGACAGCTAAAATTTGTCGAAAAGAGAATGGCTGAAGTTCAAAAGGATAGCCGGAATGCATCTCTTTCGACGAAACCGGTGAATGATAACGAGTTGACGCCAGGTGACCCTGATAAGCAGCCGGACTGAGAAGATAACCAGTTCTTGAGAATAGGCCAATTCCCTTTCCTTGACGTGGAAGAGCTAAGATTGTAAAAGGGAATCTCGTCTGTCTTCAGTCTGTATTTGTTGAAAGCTTTATAAGGGCGAACGTCCTGAAGGAGGGGTTCCTTGTCCAGCCGCCTAGATAAGGCTATTGATATTATATGCCAATGCGGAGCAAGAGGGGACATTACCCAGGCGCCACCCTTTATTGAGGCTGTTATCACCTTCGCCACTGCGGGGAGACTGCGGCTTTGGCACCCCGGTCCACGACAGCCTTGACGGCAGTGTCGATGGCAGTGCGAGCGCCATTACCCGCTCTGTTGGCCAAAAAGGAAAAAATATAGTCGCCGCCATCTGTGTGGACCACGCCGGAAAGCGCCCGCACGGCCCGGATATAGCCGGACTTGGCCAGAACCCGGCCCCAGTACTCGTTTTCCCAAAAATGATTTTCAATTGTTCCGTCGAGTCCTCCCACGGCGAGCGAGCTTTTGTAGAACTCCCAGTGGGGGCCGGACGATAGATGCAGGAGGACGCTTGTCAGGGCATGGGCGCTGAGCCGATTATCCCGGCTCAGGCCGCTTCCGTCGGCGATCACAAACTCGCCTTCGGCCACTCCGAGCCCTCTCAAGTATTCAGACAACACCTTTCGGCCTCCTTCCCAGCTTCCTTGTTTTCCATCGGGACTGGATTGGGCTCCAAGCCTCTTGAAAAGGGCTTCGGCCGCAAGTCCTAAGCTGTCCTTGTTTGTCCGCCTGAGGCAGTCGCCCATTGAGGTCATGTATTCGGCCACCGGACGGAATTCGCAGCCCTCGGAGACCGGTCCTTCAAGAACCTGTCCACCGACGCCGATGCCTATCTTGAGCAGGGTTTCCTGGAGCAGCCGGCCGAAAAGAAGCGCCGGATTTTCGACAGCCACTGAGTATGGCCCGGCCTGTGTCCTGCAGTTCCCCCGGACGAGAAGCTCGCAGGGCGCGCCGGTGCGATCCACGCTGAACCAGCTTTTTCGCTGTGGCCCGGGAGTGAGGGTATTGATGAGCTTAATATAATCGGTCGGCGGATCCAGCAAGAGGACAACCTTCCCTTTGAGATTGACGGCCGTGATCTCCACGCAGTTGCCGTTATAATTGAGACCGCTCACTTCGCAGGCGTATTTTTGCTGGAGCTGGTTTTGGGGCCAGCTTGGATGAACGCGCTGATCGTCGAAAATTGAGGTGTCCAAGAGGATGTCAGAAACGGAGGCGATACCCATCTTTTTGAGCCGGACGGCGATGTCTTGAATAACCTGCTGGGCGCGGCGCCCGTTCCTGGCGTCCGTCTCCTTATCGCCCAGAAGAGGGTCACCGCTCCCGATGACGACAAGCGCGTCCCCGCATAATCCCACCCGGGTGGTAAAAGTGAAATCCGGTCCCAGAAGCTCAAGAGCTGCGGCCGTAGTGATGATCTTCATGTTCGAGGCTGGAAGAAGAGCCAGACACGAGTTTTTCTCATATACGATTTCACCGGTCTCCGGCCTGACTACGCATGCGGAGAAGAGGACCTTTTTCAATCCGGGTTTACTCAGAATGCCGTCGATCCGCTTGGACAGTTCATTCGAAGGGATGGCAGGAAAGCAAGGGGCCGCCTTTTGGAACAGGAACAGGAAAAGGATAAGGAATAAAGCAGGCTTAAGGGCCGGGACGGCTTTCTTCATATTCAGGCTGAATCCGCACGCAAAATGATCAAGATTTTATACATTAGCGTAAAGATAGATCCGAAGCAAGGGGTACGCCCGACCGTAAGCATCTCCGTTTATGTGATTCCATTCGGCGCAGGATGCCGCCCTCGGCCCCCGCACCCCGGGGAACCAGTCCCGTCGGTTCCCCCCGTCGGAGAATCCGACGGGTCCCCTCTCCGCTACGGGGGCTTCATGGCGGCATCCTGCGTCTATCATAAAGATCACATACTTGGAGATGCTTCCCGCCCGACTTCTGGGGACGAGAGCCTGGCGTGGGGCAGGGGTTCCGGAAAACGGTGGAGGGAGATCGCTCCAGGCCAGGGGCGGCTTTTTTCTGGGCCTGTCGGCCGGTGCTGACCATATAAGGACGAGAAATCAGAACAAAGCTTCAGAGTTTTGACTGCAGCCATGTCTTTAACATGCGGCCCGGCTTCAGCTTGCCCCTGGCCCGGGCTAATTTGATATAGCTTTTCATCATCGTCTCCGGCACATCCGGCTGTTCGGGAGAAGGCTTACGCACCAAAGTCAAAGATTTAGTCGGGCAGGTGGAAACGCACAGGCCGCAACCGATGCAGCGGCTCATATCCACGATAATCTTGCCTCCGTCCAGCTGCAGGGCTTCCATCTGGCATCGATCTAGGCATGTCCCGCACCCCTGACACGATTCATCGTGGTACGACACGCGAAATGGGGAAGAAATGATATCGGCGGGCCGGGGATGCTGCTTTATGGTCCGGAGGACCCCGCAGCAGCAGCCGCAGCAACAGCAGATGCTCACTATTTTTTGGGCATTGCTGGGCTGCAGAACTAACCCTTCTTTATCAGCCGTCCTGAGGATGCGGAGAGCCTCCTCTTGGTCAATCATCCGTCCGATGCCGTTTCTCAGGTAATAATCGGTTCCAGAGCCAAAGACCAAGCAAGACTCTTCCGGCTTATCGCAGCCTTCACCAGCTATTCGTCTTTCTCTGCGGCAGATGCACGGCGCGACCAGAATTTGGTGATGGGAATGCACGAGCTCCTCAGCTATTTCATAGGGCATGACCTGGTGTTCGACTGGAATGCTCTGCCCGACCGGAATGGTGCGCAGCTGAGGAGCCTTTTTCCAAATTTCAGGATCAAGCAGGCAGGGGATATATTCCTCCATATCCCGGACAAGGTCTCGATCGAGGGAGTTGACATGAAATTCCCATATGCCGATCACAAACTGCCAGGCCATATATTTGGGAGGACCTTCCTTTGACTGGATCCGGTAGATCAGTCCTTTTTTGGCCATATCCTCGAGCCGCCCGGCTGTTTCTTCTTCTGGAAAACGGAGGCGTCTGGCAACTTGAGCCGGTTCCTCCGGAAAAAGCGTCAGGTGCAAAGCCAGCCGGGCTTCCTCAGGCGCAAACAGGCGGCGCAGGATCCGGAGCTCAACGCCGCTCTCTGTGGAGGGAAACCCTCCTGGCATGTTGTCTAAATGTTCGGCCAGTTGCTGATAGACATCCTTTTTCATATTGACTCCAAAAGAAAGGCGCGACTCTCATAAACTCTGTAATTTCTCTTTTCTGCTCCTATTAAAGGCTGATACTATAGGAAAGAAATGAACGATGTCAAACCTATTCCATTTTTTTGCAAAGACAGCGAAGCCGATTCCACGACTAAATAAATGAGGCTTCAGAATTGCGACTCGTCTGGGAAAGAAAAAAGAGGGGAATTATCTATTATCTTGTAGGGATTCCGATCGTTATTCTTCTTGTTATCGTCAACATCGTATTGATAACTTGGTTTTTGCACCTTTTATATGCCCTATTCACTGACTCCCCAAAGGCTATGTCTCTTCCGGAATGGGCTGAGTATTTATGCAAATTGATAAAGCATTTGATTGACCTGTTAATCCTCCTGGGTCGATGAAGCCTGTTCTTGGTCTCCCGTTATGTAATACTGTTTTTAATACCCAAAAAATTCAAATTTCCTGAAAAACAAAAGTCCGGGCCCATTTTTTTCTTTGCTTCCAGGGCTTGATTTTTTAGATCGACCTAAGCTAATGTTTTACCACCGAGGGTAACGCTTCGAGGGAGTATTCATCATAGACAGGATGAAACTGACTTCTCGCCGGGGCTTTATGAAAATTGCAGCTTTTTCTGGGATGGAGCTTCTTTCCAGGTCACATTTTGGCCGCTTGCTGGAAAAAAACAAAAGTTTTTTTCTCCAAGACATCGGCGTTTGCGCATCCATGGCGGATCATAAAATTATTAAAGAAAGCGGATGCACCTATATCGAAGAGGGTATCAGGCGCTTTTTATTGCCGGAAGAACCCGAGGAAAAATTCCAGTCCACTTTAAACGAACTCAAAAAGATAAGCCTTCCGGTGCGGGCCTGCAACGGTTTTCTCCCGGGTCAATTAAAAGCTGTCGGACCCGGTGCAAAACATGAAGAGATCCTTGTTTATGCTTATGCAGCGTTCAGCAGGGCGGTGAGAGCTGGAGTTGAGACAATCGTTTGGGGAAGCGGCGAATCGCGCCGAATCCCCGATGGTTTCAGCCGGGCTGAGGCGGAGGAACAATTTTGCGGTTTAGCCAAGAAGGCGGCGGCGCTGGCAGGCCGCTCGGGCGTGACCATCGCCCTTGAGCCGCTCAACAGCGGAGAAACCAATTTCATCAACACCCTCAAAGAGGGAGCCGCGATGGTCGAGGCGGTGGCCCATCCGAACTTCAAGCTGCTGGCCGACATTTATCACCTTCTCCGGGAAGGAGAGGGGCCCGCTGCCATCCGGAAATATGGGAAATATATACATCACTGCCATATCGCTGAAAAGGAACAAAGAACCCCGCCGGGGACCGCCGGGGATGATTTCAAGCCTTTTTTGAGGGCTCTGAAGAATATCAATTATAAAGGCCGCCTATCCCTGGAATGCAGATGGGAAAATATGCAGGAGCAGCTTTCTGCGGCCGCGGCTTTTTTGAAAAAACAGATTGGTGAGATTGCTGCGTCCTGAAACGCGAGCGCAGAGAATTTTCTGAATAGATGGGAAGGAGGTACGTATGGGCATTTCCCGAAGGAATTTCATAAAAATGGCGGCGGTCGGTTCGGCCGGGTTTGCCGCCAGCCGCGCAGGCGGGGGTCTTGCGGCGAAGAGCTATATGAAAGTATTCGGGTCTAACGATCGTGTCAGAGTCGGGGTTGTGGGTTTCTCAGACAGGGTCAAGTATTCTTTGATTCCGGCATTTATCCAGCATGCCCCCGAGCTAAATTTTGAGATCGTTGCCGTCTCGGACATTTGGAATCGCCGGCGTGAGGAAGGAGTGGCTTTTTTAAAGGAAATAACCGGCCAGAGCGTGACCGCGACACGCAACAACGAAGAACTTTACGAAAAATTCGACATTGATGCCGTGATCATCAGCACGGCCGACTTCCAACACGCTCTGCACACTGTTGAAGCCGTGAAGGCCGGATGCGATGTTTATGTGGAAAAGCCTTTCGCCGAGACCATGGCCGATAACCGGGCGGCGCTCGAAGCCGTTCAAGAAACCAGGAAAATCGTCCAGGTCGGCTCCCAGAGGCGGAGCGGGGCAAATTATATCGCCGCCAATGAGTTCATCAAGTCGGGCCAATTCGGCCCCATCACCATGGTCGAGATGAGCTGGAACGTCAATCAGCCGGGCCGGTGGCGAAGGCCGGATCTTGTCGCTTCTATCAAGGAAACGGATGCGGATTGGAAGCGGTATCTGATGAACCGTCCTTTTGAACCCTGGAACCCGAGAAAATATCTGGAGTATCGCCTTTTCTGGCCCTATTCATCCGGAATACCCGGACAGTGGATGTGCCACCAAATCGATACCATTCATTGGTTTACCGATCTTCCCCATCCCCGGAGTGTCGTGGCCAACGGCGGAATCTATGTTTGGAAAGACGGCCGGGAAAACGCGGATACCATGACGGCCGTTTTTGATTACGGCCCTCTCGAGGATCCAAAAACAGGGTTTCAGGTGGTTTATTCTTCCCGGATGCACAATTCTGCCGGAGGCACGAAAGAGTATTATTTCTCGAACGGCGGGAAATTGGACCTGGATAAGAACATTGTGACTCCCGAAGGAGGGCTGACGGAACATTTCGCCGCTGAGATGGGCCTGAAGGCCAACCTTTTGGAAGAATTCAAGCTGCCGACGGAAACGACGGAAACCGCAGCCAACACAGGATCCGACCCGATGACATCCAATCATATGCGGAACTGGATGGAGTGCGTCCGCAGTCGCAAAACTCCACATGCCGATGTCATGGCGGGCTATCGGCATGCCATCGCTGTCATCATGACCACGGCCGCACTTCGGAGTGGACAAAAATCAAGCTTTGACGAGGAGACCCAAGAGGTTATGACCGGAGGAAGAATCTTCCAATACTGACTCGCCCGCATTTTATTCCTGCATATAATTAAAGGTGTCACGACAGGCCAGCTTGCCCTGGCCTGGGTATCGGCCCAGGGTAAAGATATAGTGCCTATCCCCGGCACCACGCATCGAAGTCATCTTGAAGAGAATGTTGCCGCACTTGGGATAGAGCTAACGGAACAGGATCTGAATGATATTCGCGAGGCCATGCCGCAGGGGGCTGAAGAACACATGAATCCTGGCTGCCTCGCCCAAGCTCCCCAGAAGCCGCCTTGATTGAAGCGGCCAATAAAAGCTAAAATGAAATTTTCCGATGAGAGCTTAAAATCGGCGAGTTGGTTCAAAAAAAAATAACTCGCCAGGAAGGTCAAAGATGAAAATCTTTATAAAACTTTTTGCCGCCGGATTGGTCGTCGGGACTTTGGCGGCGCAGGAAACGCGGCCTGTTCGCGACGATGTCGGCTTCTGCTGGAACCCTGTCAGCATGCAGAAGCTCGTGAATTATCTCGAAAACCAGGAGAAAGAGAGCTTCGAGCCTGAAGGACTGGTCGCCGCCATTTCTCCCCATGACGATTATCTTTACGCCGGACGGGTCTATTACCCTCTCTTCAAGATCTTGAGGGCCAAAGAAGTCGTCGTTTTCGGCGTCACCCATGGCACCGTGAGAAAGGAGATTGATGGGCTGGAGAATATCCTGATCCTGGACGAATTCGAATCCTGGCCCGGGTTGATAAAGCCGGTTGCCGTCTCCGGGCTGCGGGAATATCTTAAAGAGCACCTCGACCAGGACGTTTTCATCACCAGCAATAAAGCCCACGAGATCGAGCATTCCATCGAAGCGTTGGTGCCTTTCCTTCAATATTTCAATCCCGAGGTCAAGATTACGCCGATCATGGTCACTCCCATGCCTTTCACGAAGATGGAGGAGATCTCCACGAAGCTGGCCGAAGTAATCGCGAGCTATATGGAGGGGAAACAACTTGTGGCCGGGAAGGACATTTTCTTTCTTATCTCATCCGACGGCAACCATTACGGAAAGGACTTCAATAATTCGCCCTTTGGTGAAGGCGAAAAGGCGTGGGCGACAGCACTCCAACTCGACCAGCGCCTGATCCGCTCTTATCTTACCGGCATTCTGGACAGCGACAAGATCGAAGGCCTGACCAAAGAGCTTTGGGGCGAGACCTACCTCGAATACCGAAATACCTATTGGTGCGGGAAGTACTCCATCCCTTTTGGCCTCCTGGCCGCTGAAAAAATCATCGAGCGGACCATGACTAAGAAAATCAGCGGCAAGCTCTTTCGCTTCTCGGATACATACAGTGAAGGCGTGCTGCCGCTCAAAAAAATCGGCCTGGGAACGACAGCCCCTTTCTCGCTCCGGCACTGGGTCAGCTTTTTCTCCATAGGCTATTACGCCGAGTAAAAAACATCTTGCTGTTTCCCCTGAATTTTTGTGAGGCAGGAAGCACAGGAATTTTTAAAATATGAATCCGGATTTTCCGCTTTTCATGTACAAGGCTATTATTCTTGTCAGCATAAAAATGAGCCCTCCAGCCAGGGCAATCGTATAGATAGCCAGGAAGATTGTGTTTAAGAGAGGCATCTTCTGGGAACTGACGAGAGGGAAGATGAGGTCAATCAGGGTTTTCCCGAATAATATCACCATCAGCGTGATTCCCAGCGCCGACCGATAGATATATTCTTTCACATTTCCCATATCTGCGGTGTCAGCAGTGACAAGAGGATAGAGCAGCCAGGCTGTGGCGATCCATAAGATTAGGACAAAGCCGAGCGATAATCTTTTCTGGTTCTCTTCCATTTAGTGTTGGTAGATAGGATGGTGGAAGACACGGAAATGTCGTCGTTCCCTTCGGATTTTTAACGCCATTCCCTCGCCGTTCTTCTCGGCGCCTGCGTAACTCCGCACCTTCGTCTTTCTAATTGGACCATATTTCTCTGGCATCAGAAGGGTTATAGGATTGAATTCCCACGTGCTCAAACATACTCGGCGTCCCACTTCGTTGGATTCCCTCGAAGAACGACTCGGGAAGGCTAAATCCTCAAGGTCGCTCCTCTCCTTTCCGTGTCTTCCACCCACACAAGATGGAAGAGAACCTAATAAAAATACTCTGGTTCTTTTTTAATCTGGATGGGGATGGATACCGTCATGGTTTCTGAAGTTTTCATTTTCCACCTCGTCCAATCATCTTTTCTTCGCCCAACCTCGCTATTATCGTCTCTCACTTCAGGCTTCTTTTTTATCCCTCATATATATGTACGTATCACCGGCGTGTTTTGTTGCTATATCGTTGCCGAAAAAGAGGGAGAAATAAACTCTTTCCTGGTTGGCTTTATCTGGGGTGGCGCGAACCGGATGCGCGTTCCAGTCACTCCCGGGGGAGAGGTTCCTCCCGCCGGCTAGAGGTCATACTTGACCGCGATGGGCATTCTCCGCCCTATGCCAAAAGCTTTCGAGGTGACTTTCAGGCCTGGCGCGGCTTGTTTTCTTTTGTATTCATTTTTTCCAACCGTCGCGGCCACCCACCTTGTCGTCTCAGGGTCAAAACCCAGGTTGATGATCTCCTCGACTGAATAGAGTTCCTCTATGTAGTAGTGCAGTATCTTGTCCAGGATGGGATAAGGCGGCAGGGTATCTTGGTCCACCTGATTGGGCTTTAATTCCGCAGTAGGCTGCTTTTCGATAATTGTTCTGGGGATGGTTTCCGTTTTCCTGTTGATATAATCCGCTAGGTCATAAATCATCGTCTTGGGCACGTCAGAAATAACCGCCAGCCCTCCGCTCATATCCCCATAGAGAGTGCAATAACCGACGGCCAGCTCGCTCTTATTGCCGGTAGAGAGGACGAGGTAACCAAATTTATTGGAAAAGGCCATGAGAATATTGCCCCGGATTCGGGCCTGGATATTTTCCTCAGCGACGTCCGCTTCTCTCCCGGCAAAATGTTCTTTAAGCGTCTCAAGATAGGCCAGATAGATGGGAGGAATAGATATGACTTTAAATTGGATACCTAAATTCGCGGCCAGCCTTCTTGAGTCCTCGACGCTGCCTTTTGAGGAGTAAGGTGAAGGCATAGAGATGGCCAGAACATTTTCCGGTCCGACCGCTTCCTTGGCCAGGCAGCAGGTTACGGCTGAGTCGATCCCTCCGGAAAGGCCGACAACGGCCCTGGGAAAATGACATTTCCTCATATAGTCTTTAACCCCCAACACGAGCGCCTCGTAAATCGATTCAATCTTATCTTGCGGCGCATAAAGTCCTGATGTTCCAGAGGTTTTGGTATCGATTGTCTGGACCTGCTCTTTAAAGGAGGGACAAACCACAACGGGCTCTCCCGACCGGTCCAGGCCAAAACTCCTCCCATCAAATATAAGCTCGTCATTGCCGCCTATCTGGTTGACAAAGACGAACGGAAGCTGGTGTTTCCGGGCATGGTTCCGGATGAGGCGGAATCTTATATCTTCTTTTCCCATATAAAACGGAGAGGCTGAGATATTAATGAAGAGCGTGGCCCCTTTTTTGGCCAATACCTCGATAGGGTCAGAGGCGTAGAGTCTTCCTTTCGGCCATAATTCCGGGTCGTTCCAGGCATCTTCACAAATCGAGATCCCCAGCGTTTCTCCCTTGAAGGCCAAGGTGTTTATTTCCGGCGCCGGGTCAAAGTATCTCCTTTCATCAAAGACATCATAGGTCGGCAGCAAGGACTTTGGCTGTTCTATAAGGATTCGCCCCCGCTGAATCAACAGGGCAGAGTTGTGGAGACGTTTTCCGACATCCTTTCCCGTTGGCCAGGGTGCGCCAAAAAGCAGGCCGACGTCGGGGTATTTTTCGGAAACTTGTCTGAGCTCTTGAACAGCTCGCTGGGCCTTTTCTATAAACCAAGGTCTTTCCAGAAGGTCCTGGGGCGGATATCCTGACAGAAAAAGTTCCGGGAATATCACCAGATCAGACCCAATTTCACAACACTGAGATATCGTATTTATGATCTTGGATTTATTGCCATCAATATCTCCCACAATCGGATTCAGTTGGGCCATTGTTACTTTCATCTTTTTGCAGCCTCCCCAGGCAGATTCTCAATCATCCCGACCTTTTTTTACCCATCTTACCTCATTAGAAGAACCAACTCAATCTGGGCGCATTATCATTTGACTCTTGTCTTACGAATTGCTATTTATTAGACGAGCCACAGATTCCGAAAAAGAGGGAGATTCCAAGCATGAAGGCCATGGTCTTGACGAAAATTACCGACCTTAAAAAGGACAAGAATCCTCTGGAACTGAAAGATATGCCGAAGCCCACGCCGGGCGAGCATGAACTTATGCTCAAAGTCAAGACCTGCGGCGTCTGTCACACCGAACTGGATGAAATCGAAGGAAGAACGCCGCCTCACCGGCTGCCGATCATCCTCGGCCACCAAATCGTGGGACAAGTTGAGCAGGCCGGTGGCAAAGTCAGCAGGTTCAAACCCGGAGACAGAGTTGGCGTGGCTTGGATTTTTTCGGCCTGCGGAAAATGCAAGTTCTGCCGAAGCGGAAGGGAAAACCTCTGTCCTGATTTCCGCGCGACGGGGAGGGATGCCAACGGGGGATACGCCGAGTATATGACCGTTCAGGACGACTTCGCTTATGCGATTCCCGGGATTTTTTCGGATGAAGAAGCCGCTCCGCTTCTCTGCGCCGGAGCCATCGGCTACCGTTCGTTGAAGCTGACGGCGCTCCAGGATGGTCGGAATCTCGGGCTGACCGGCTTCGGGGCTTCCGGCCACCTTGTCCTCACGATGGTCAAACACAAATTTCCCGAGACAAAGGTCTATGTTTTCGCCAGAGCTCCGGAGGAGCGCGTCTTCGCCAAGGAACTCGGAGCTGTCTGGGCCGGGGACGCGGACGAAATGGCTCCCGAAAAGCTCGACGGCATTATCGATACGACACCGGTGTGGAAGCCGGTGGTCGAGGCGCTCGAGAACCTGGACAGCGGAGGAAGGCTGGTCATAAACGCGATCCGGAAGGAAGATGCCGATAAAGATTACCTGTTGAAATTAGATTATCCCACTCATCTCTGGATGGAGAAAGAGATCAAGAGCGTGGCCAACGTGGCCAGGTCCGATGTCACGGAGTTTCTCAACCTGGCGGCTAAGATCCCGATCAGGCCTGCCGTCGAGGTCTATTCCTTGGAAGAGGCCAACAGAGCTTTGCTGGAAATCAAAGAGAGAAAAATCCGCGGCGCCAAAGTCCTGCGTATTAGCTAAGGATTTTTATCGCTTTTTCTATGATTGCTTTTCCTGGCGCGCCGAGACACAGCAGAAGGTCGAGGGCGGAGAGATTTTCCAAAAAATTCCCCCAGAATTGGGGATAGGGGGGAGGCATATAGCGCAAGAACCTGACCTGAATTTTTTCTTTCTTGAACCGATCGCTTTCCACGGCTTTTTCCGAGAAATAGGGCAAAACGACCTCTCGGGCTCCGAGCTCCTTGGCGATGGCTACAAGAAGGGGAGTCCCTTTGCCCCTCACCCCAATTTTGGACTGAAGAATGGTCTCTGTTTCGATATCAAAGTTTGCCTGGAGAATCTTTAAGAGCGCAAGGGCCAGGTTCATAAAGCTCTCATCCGGCGTCTCCGCCGCCGCCTTGATCTCTCCGAAGATAGGCTCAAAAAATATCGATTTTCCATAGAAATGCTTGAGGGTGAGGAGGAACTTTTTTGCCCATCTGTCCTTTTCGTAGATCTCTAGGTTCTTGATTTCCTGCTCGCCGCGGCCCTTTCTTTTGAGGGGAACAGTTATCCAGACTTCGCCAAGAGGTCCCTTGACGCGGTTTCGATTAACATAAGTAAAGCCATGCGCCAGCACCGTTTCATCCAGCAGCACCATCTTATCCGAACACAAGAGCCTGGCAAAAAATCCTCCCCAGGGGATAAAAGCGGGCTGGTTAAAACTTATCCTCATGTTGACTCGTTCATCATATGACAACCCGACGGGAATCTTCAACGTCTATTCCAATCAAGCAAGAAATATCGTGACCAGAATTCAGCAGTGTTGGGCGATTGACCGAAGATATTGTCCAAGAGCCGAAGAAAATTTATAAAGATTGAGAGGGAATTTATTCTTTTTGGCCTTTCTTTTCCTGAAGAAAACAATGACCCCAACGGAAACCATGATCTGTTATAATAGCTTCTGGCATGATTTTTGCCTTTAAAAAAGTTTCAAGGAGGTCTGTCGTGGCAGATTTTGAGAGCCTGTTCCAATCCGGAGATTGGAAGAGAGAAAAGCATGTTCCTCTTATCGAGGCCCCGGACAGCGTCAAAAAAGGGGAATTCTTCAAAATCGAAGTGACGATTGGAAAGGAGATCGCTCATCCGAATAAGACCGAGCACCATATCCGCTGGATCGACGTCTATTTTCTCCCCAAAGGAGAGAAGTTCTCCTACCAGATCGGCAAGGTGGAATTTGCGGCACACGGAGCTTCAACCCAAGGGCCGGATTCCAGCACCGTCTATACACATCATGCCGCCAGCCTCAGTTTCAAAACAGACAAGCCCGGAACCATCTACGCCACCAGCTGCTGCAATATACACGGTGTTTGGCAGAACTCCAAAGAGCTCAGCATCGAATAGATCTAACGAGAACAACCGGCCGCAACAGACAGATTCCTAAAAATCGCAAACCACAAGACTGCCGTATTATCCTCTTCTTATTCTCCGGATGAGATGTCGTCTGGGACCTTCTGTTCTTAGGAGATCAGATCTTCATCGACGCCGGCAGGCCGGTTTCGCTGCCCAACTTAAGAGGGAGAGATGAAGCCAATCCTTTGGGCCGCCCGCCCAATCAAGCCGCTCTCCCGTGACATCTTATTCGTCCATAAAATAAGAGATGTCAAGAAACCAGGGCACCTTCGAACTCCCTCAGATCGGCCCCAAAAAGCGGTTACTTCGAGTAAAACCTGTATGCCGTCAGGCTGGAATATTTTTCACCGGGCCGGAGAATCGTCGACGGAAAATTGGGTTTGTTGGGGGAGTCAGGAAAGTGCTGGGTTTCCAGGCAGAATCCGTCGTGCTGGTTGTAGATTTTGCCGCCCTTGCCGGTAATTGTCCCGTCCAAGAAATTGCCTGTATAGAACTGAATCCCCGGTTCCGTCGTGTCGATTTCCATAACCCGGCCGCTCGTGGGCTCATAAACTCGAGCCGCAAGCTTTAACTTCCCGCCGCCGCGCAAAACAAAATTGTGGTCATAGCCGCCTTTGACTTCAGCCATCCGGGCTCCGATCGCCTTCGGGCTGGTAAAGTCCATCGGAGTGCCTACGACCGGCAGGATCTCGCCGGTCGGGATAAGTCCTTCGTCGACAGACGTATAGGCGTCGGCGTTGAGCATCAGCTCATGCCCCAGGATGTCCCCGATGCCCTGTCCGGCTAGATCGAAGTAGCTGTGGTTGGTGAGGTTGACCGGAGTGGGTTTGTCGGTTGTCGCCTCATAGCTGATTCTAAGCTCGTTCTCATCCGTCAGAGTGTAAATGACGGTGACCGAAAGATTTCCCGGATAACCTTCTTCGCCGTCCTGGCTCAGATAGCTCAACTTGACTCCGACGGCTCCTTCCCCTTCTACGGGCTCGGCCGTCCAAACCACTTTGTCGAAGCCCTTGACCCCTCCGTGAAGATGGTTTTCGCCGTTGTTTTTAGCCAGTGGGTAGGTGACTCCGTCCAGGGTAAAACTGCCCTTAGCGATGCGGTTGGCGTACCGGCCGACTGTAGACCCGAAATACGGGTTCGCCTTCAGATAGCCGTCGAGAGAATCGAACCCCAAAACGATGTCGGCGAGCTTGCCGTTGCGGTCGGGTGTTTCGAGCGAAACAAGCGTTGCGCCGTAGGTCATGATTCGTGCCCAGAGGCCGTTCTTGTTGGTCAGGGTATAGAGCTTGATTTCCGTCCCGTCCGGCAACCGGCCGAAAGATATTTTCTGGATGTCCATTTTTGTTACCCCTCCAGTTTGTTCCGTGGCTGTCGCTCTTTGGCTTTTGCAGGAGATGAAGCCGGCTGCGGCCGCCCCTGCCAGCGCAGTCAAAAAAATTATCATCGAAGTTTTTCTCATCCTTTCCTCCGTGTTTATGATTTGGCGATGTGAACCGCAAAATTTGCTGGTCAAATTATGCATGTTGTCGACCTTTGTGTGCGACCGCGACCAAGCGCTTGGCGCTTCGGCCGTAAGGCAGGCCATCCAGATTTCCATAAACCCGAACCTCTTGGAAACCCATTCCTTGGAGGAGCGTCTTGAATTCCGCCGCAGAATACAGCCGGATTTTCCAGCGCAATTCCTGCCTTTTCCCGTTTTTGACGATGATCCAGCGCGGTGACATCCATTTCCAATCTTTGCTGACAAAGCGCCTCATATCCTCTTCGACGAATTCGATTTCCAGCCCGAGACCTTTGGCCGACTTTCTGGCTCGCTCTAAATAGGCCTTGTTTCTGTCCGCGCCTGTGACTTTATATCCCCGCCTGGCCATCTCGACGGCATGCCGGCCGGGCCCGCAGCAAAGGTCAAGAATCCGCGCGCCCGGCTTGAGAGATAAAAGCTTAAGGACGCCGTCCGTTTCGGTTTTGGCCGCGGCCAGCCGGTCCGGTGGGAACAAAACAGCTTCAGCAGCTGCCCAGAAATCGTCATCTTCGTACCAGGGCTTCATAGTATAGCCATCCTACTTTATCCTTTCTCATTTTTCAAATGTGTCTCCTTTTTGACATCGAGAATTTTCTGAGATATAAAATTGATTGCTGGGCTGCGATGATATCGGCATGGTTTCTACTATCTCCACTCAGGCCTAAAAATCCGCGAGGTCCAGAAAGAAGGCTTCAGGGATGAGAAAAAAGACAAGAATCCTCGGGACTCTTCTTAGTCTATTTCTTATTGTTTCGATTGTGGCCGTCATGGCCAAGGCTGAGAAAACTGGACTCTTCAATGATAACCTCCTCAAGAATTTCACCTTCCGCAACCTTGGTCCCTATCGCTGCGGGTCGTGGGTGACGGATTTCGCGGTTCCTGAATTCCCGGCTAAGGCGCACCTGCACACCTTCTATGTGGGCACAAGGAATGGAGGCGTCTGGAAGACCACAAACAACGGTACGACTTTTGAGCCGATCTTTGATGCGCAAGCGTATCTTTCCATCGGCGCTGTGGCCGTGGCTCCTTCAAACCCAGACATCGTTTGGGTGGGGACTGGCGAGGCCTACAATGCCCGGAGCTCTCACCGCGGCGACGGCGTTTATAAGTCCGGCGACGGGGGAAAGACCTGGCAGAACATGGGTCTCCGGGATTCCCACCATATCGCCCGGATTGTGATCCATCCCCAAAACCCGGAGATCGTTTATATTGCCTCGATGGGCCACCTTTTCAACTTCAACGGGGAGCGCGGCGTTTTTATGACATCGGACGGCGGCAAGACCTGGGAGAAAGTTCTTTACATCAACGACAAAGTGGGCGTCATCGACCTGGTCATGAACTGGAAGAATCCCGATATCCTTTATGCGGCGGCCTACGAAAAATACCGCTATCCCTGGCATTTCGAGGAAGGAGGCCCGGAGAGTGGCATCTACAAAAGCGTTGATGCGGGAAAGACGTGGGAGAGGCTTCGCGGCGGACTTCCGGGCGGCAAGATCGGCCGGATCGGCATCGATATTTACTGCAAAAATCCTGAGGTGGTCTATGCCGTTATCGAGAATGCTAATAAGCGGTCGCCGACCCCGGAGGAAGCCGCTCAAGACCGCAAACGCGGCCTTGAACCGCAGGATCGGGTTATCGCCGGTGAAGTCTACCGCTCGGACGATGCCGGAAAAACTTGGGAAAAAATGAACTCGGCCAAGGACGATGTCAGCGGAAAAGCCGCCTATTCCTTCAACCAGATCAGGGTTGACCCCAACGACGACCAGAAGATTTATGTTCCAGGAATCGCCCTCGCTTACTCGTATGATGGGGGGAAGACGTGGAAGAACCTCGGCTGGCCGCCGAGTCTTTTCGCCGCAGCTTTTGGCGACGTCCGGACATTCTGGATCGACCCGGAGAACTCGGACCGGATGCTCTTTGGCAGCGACGGCGGCGTTTACATCACCTATGACGGCGGCAAAACCTGCGACCATCTCTATAACATTCCTTTAGGCGAATTCTATGCCATCGGCGTGGACACGGAAGATCCTTACAATATCTACGGCGGCCTCCAGGATCATGACTCCTGGAAGGGGTCGAGCAACGGCTGGTCCGGTGAAGTGGGCCTCGAAAACTGGGTCACAGTCGGCGGCGGCGACGGCATGTACAATGTCGTCGACCCCACTGACAGCCGCTGGGTTTACAACTGTCGCGAGTTTGGGTCCTTCGGCCGTGTGGACCAGAAACTGGGGGTCCGGACGAATATTCAGCCCGTGAGGGATAAAGACAAGCCGGCTTACAGGTTCAACTGGACCCCGCCTATTCACATCTCGCCGCACAACAGCCAGATTATCTACGTGGGCGCCCAGGTCCTGCTCCGCTCGCTCAACCGTGGCGATGATTGGCAAGAGATCAGCCCGGACCTGACCTCAAACGACCCGGAAAAGATAGCCGGTCGCGGCAATATCACTTTCTGCACCATCACCACGATTTCCGAGTCGCCGGTTGCTCCGGGACTTATCTGGGTGGGGACGGACGACGGCAAAGTGCGGCTGACGCGCGATGGCGGCGCCAACTGGACAGACTTCACAGTGAATATCTCCAAGGCTGGCGCCCCTGTCGACTTCTGGGTGAGCCGAGTTTTGGCTTCCGCGGCCAAGGAGGGCACGGCGTATATAACGAAGACCGGCTTCCGGAATGACGACTTTCGCCCCTTTGTGTATAAGACGACGGATTTCGGCGCCACTTGGACCGGAATCTTGTCCGGCCTGCCTGATTTTCCGGTCAATGTGATCTTCGAGGACAGAAAAAACCCCAACCTTCTTTTTCTGGGCTCTGACGGAGGCGTTTTTGTCTCCATGGACGGCGGGGAGAGCTGGGTCAGGATGAAGAACAACCTGCCCAATGCTCCGGTCAAAGACCTCCTTGTCCACCCGCGGGAAAACGATCTGGTGGTAGCGACTTATGGCCGCGGGTTGTTTGTGACCGATATCGCCCCGCTCCAGGAGATGAACGAAAAAGTGCTGGCCGAGGATGTCTATCTTTTCGAGATCGAGCCTCGAATGCAGTGGATGACCAGGGAATGGGGAAATTACCGGCTCATGGGAGACAGGCATCTCTTTACTCCGAACGAACCTAACGCCGTTGTGATCAACTATTATTTGAAGGAGAAACCCAAGGAAAAAGTCAAAATCACCGTGACCGATCCTTATGGCCAGGTTCTCAGGGAACTTCCAGGGAAGACCGAGGCCGGCCTTAACACCGTTCTGTGGAATATGAGGCGGCAAGTAAAAAGAGAGGAGATGGAGCCGCCGGAAGAGTATCGGTGGCGTGGTTCCTGGGCCGACCCGGGCGAATACGTCGTTGTCCTCGAGCTTGGACAGAAAAAAATCTCGCGCAAGGCTGTGATCATAGGCCGGATGGGCTGGACGATAGGGCCCGTTCCAGTCCCGATTAAATAAGATGGTTTTCTCCCTTGCAAAGAGAGAGGGCTCAATAAGGCACCGGACATCTCTAATGGAGGAGCAATCAAGCGTGCGAGTTCCGCAGGCGCCGAGAAAGGCGATGAGGGAACGGCGTTAAAAACCTGAAGGGAAGCGAGGCCGTACGGATATCGCCATGACTTAGGCCGCACAAAATGGAAGAGAGGCAATAAGATAAAACACTGCCATGTCAGAATAAAGGAGGAGCGATGAACGTTCGCCGATTATTGATATTGTCGGTCGGGATTAGCGTTTGTTCGCTCATTTTCGTTGCGACCGGATGCAAACCCGAAAAGGGAGAAGCGGGCCTAGAAAAGATCAAGCCAAAAATCGCCATTATGGCGCACCCCTTTTCCCTTAAAAATGTCCGCCTTCTCGAAGGGCCCTTCAAAGAAGCGATGGAACGCGACAGGACGTATCTTCACGAGCTCGAGCCGGACCGCCTCCTCCATAATTTCCGCGTGAATGCCGGCCTTCCTTCTACAGCTCAGCCTCTGGGAGGATGGGAAGAACCGAAGTGCGAGCTCCGGGGACATTTCGTCGGGCACTTTCTTTCGGCCTGCGCCCTGATGTCGGCTGCTGCCGGCGATGAAGAGCTTCGGGCCAAGGCCGGCGGCATTGTCGCCGAACTGGCCAAATGCCAGGATGCCCTGGGGAAGAGCGGCTATCTCAGTGCCTACCCGGAGGAATTCATCGACCGGGTCATCGCGGGGAAAAGGGTCTGGGCGCCGTGGTACACTCTTCATAAGATCATGACCGGACTGCTCGATATGTATACATATTGTGGAAACAGGCAGGCCTTGGATGTTCTCGAAAAGATGGCCTTCTGGGCCAAGATGCGCAGCGATAACCTGGATGATGAGGCGATGCAGCGGATGCTGAAGACAGAATTCGGGGGCATGAGCGAGGTGCTCGCCAACCTTTATGCCGTCACGGCAAACCCCGACCACCTGGGTTTAGCGCGGCGGTTCGACCACAAAGCCGTTCTTGATCCCCTGGCCAATCGCCGGGATGAGCTGAAAGGGCTGCATGCGAATACCCAGATTCCCAAGATTATCGGTGCCGCCCGCGAGTATGAGCTCACCGGAGACAAATACTATTATGAAATCGCCGCCTATTTCTGGGATGAAGTGGTGAATCGCCGTTCCTATTGCACGGGCGGCACGAGCAATTACGAGGGCTGGCAGAGCGACCCAGGCCAGATGGCCGGCGAGTTGAGCAACGCCACTCACGAGACCTGCTGCACCTATAACATGCTCAAACTGACCAGGGAGCTTTTCACCTGGAACCCAGACGCCAAACTCGCCGACTATTACGAGCGCGCTCTGTTTAACGGCATCCTTTCCACTCAGGACCCGGCGACGGGGATGACGATGTACTATGTCCCGATGGCTTCAGGCTGGTATAAAACATTCTGCACCCCTCGGGATTCGTTCTGGTGCTGCACCGGCACCGGCATCGAGAATCATGCCAAGTACGGCGACAGTATCTATTTTCACGATGACACAGGAATTTTGGTCAATCTTTTCATCGCTTCTGAACTGAAGTGGCTGGAAAAGGGTGTGAGCCTTCGGCAGGAGACAAGATTTCCTGAAGAAGGGGAGACGAC
>Ga0315280_10003513_pt1 | contig 23995 bp, 19 predicted proteins | sample YL17G06_40_MG_FD_203697 | JGI IMG/M metagenome (GOLD analysis project Ga0315280, IMG submission 203697) | Sediment microbial communities from Yellowstone Lake, YNP, Wyoming, USA - YL17G06_40 | ecosystem: Environmental > Aquatic > Freshwater > Lake > Sediment | place: USA: Wyoming | collected... | reverse complement strand
AGTAATCTGTCTCCCTGCCTGCTCCAGGGGGTTCGCCCTGTCCCCGCTGTCTCTCCGAGCCTTCAGCGGGTCCGTTTTCTCATGTCCCGCCGTCGGCGAAACACAGTGCACGAGCGGCTGCTATCCGATTTCTTTCACGCAGCACGGACTACGCGGCGCAACCACAACGGTCGCCTGGACGGCTACTCACGCACCAGGCGTTTCTTGCCGACCTGCAGTTATAGGTTTTCCTATCACTCTCACGAAACGAGTCAAGGAAGCTGCTTCAGCCAGCCCTCCCTGTAGACCCCCTCCAGCCACTGGCGGATGCCCGCCTTGTAGAAACGGGACAGGCGCCGGCCACTGGCTCCCCCGGGCAGGGCGCTGTAGCATTTTCTCTGGGCAAAATCCACGACCAGGCGGTAGGAGGGCCCGAAGACCTCGTCCCTCACCTCCCTATCGAACTTGGTGCCCTGATGGACCGTGGAGAAGCTGCCCCTGAAACGGAAGGGACCGGCGTTGAACAGGGGACCCAGCAGGGTCCGGCCCAGGAGAAGGTGGCGCATGCGCAGGCTGTTCCACTTCCCCCAGCGGGGGAGGGGCTTCCCCTCGAGACCGGCCAGGACTTCTGCGCCCAGCGCCCCCCAGTCCTTATCGCGGAAGATCCCCCGGGGGTCCTGCCACTGCCTCTCGATGGCCTGCCCGTTGACCACGAAGAACAGGGTGCGGTCGTAGATCTCACGGGCTTGCCGGCGCTCGAAGAGAACCCCATCGCAGGCGGCGATCATCAGCTCGCGGTAGAAGAGGTCGAATAGCACGGCCTCCCGGCTTCCCGTGTCGAAGCGCCGGTCCCAGGCCAGGAGCCTGCGGCCCAGGGAGTGGCCTTCCAGGTGGGGCTTGAGGAACTCCAACACCCTGTCGGCCTGCGGGGAGCGGACGTCGAGCTGGATGGCCTTCATCGCCTGAGCATCAAGGGGCCCGCCTTCCCGCAGCAGGCGGGCGATGCGGTCGGCCCGGTCGGAGGGAAAAGGCATGGTCTGGACTGCGGGGCGGCAGGAGCCGTCGAGGCGGTTGTTGGCGGTTACGACATAATTTTCCGGCGGGTTCACACAATGAGGGAGATGTTCCGAGGCAATCCATCCCTGCCAGTCGTAGCGGGAATCCCACCCCGGCAGGGGCAGAAGCCCGCTCAGTCCTTGCCCCCGCAGGGGAATGAGCCCGGACATCTGGAAACTGATCGATCCCTCCGCATCAGCCAGGACCCAGTTCTGGGCGGTGCCGCTGACCCCGCGGATCAGCGTCACCGCCTCGGCAACCGTCTGAGCCAGGCAGAGGCGCATCATGGCCTCCAGGGAGGAGGCGGTCGACCCCTTCTGGCCGCCGGACCATCTTCGCACGAGGTAGCGGCCGTCAATCTTGGGATCACCCTCCAAAACGCCGTGGTCATTCTCATGGAAAACGAAGCGGACCTCCCGTCCCCCCTTGGGGGTCAGGCTTTCCACCCGCTCCCGGAAGGGATGGTAGGCCCCGTCCTTGCGATACATCCCCCCACGGCATTCCTCGACGAACAAATCTTCGGTCGCGGCGCAGGAGTAGGTCGCCCCCCAGGCCAGCTTCCCGTTCCAGGCGCTGAAGAAGCAGGGCATCCCCGGCATGGTGCCGCCGCCGAGTTGCAGGGTCGGGGTATCGAGGAAGGCTTCGTACCAGATGGCGGGCAGCCGGGAAACCTCGAGGTGGGGATCGCTGCAGAAGATGGGGCCGCCTCCCCGGGTGAGCTTTCCACTGACGGCCCAGTTGTTGCTGCCCCCCGCACTCCGGCCCCTTTTAGGGGATGCGAGAGGGCTTTCCATCTTGAGCCCTTCGTACCAGGCTGGATCGTAGCCTTCCAGGTAAGGTTCGTAAAGCCTGCGGAAGCTCTCGAAGCGGGAAGGGTTTTCGAGCAGCGAGCCCAGGATCAACAGCTCCAGGGAGGACTGGGAGTCGGCCAGGCCGACATAACCTGTCAGCCTGCCCAGGGCCAGAACATCGGCCGCCAGCCAGGGTTCAGGCTTGATGCCGGTCAGGACCAGCTCCAGGGGCCTGTACCCGGTGTCCCTGAAGGCATTGGCACCGGCCACGTAGCCGTCCAGCCATCCCCTGACCTGGGCCGGGAGCTCATCCTCCTCGCCCGGGTAGGGGCGCCAGAAATGGAGCTTCTTGAAATGACGGTCCAGGCCGATCAGCTCGGTCCTGGCCCCCAGGTGCTCCGAAAGCCTCCCCATGGCCAGGAGCTTCATGAACCACATCTGGAACATCCGGTCGTAGCAGTGCATGAAGCCCAGGCCGTAGAAGGCATCCTCGAGCCGGGCGGCCCGGATGTGGGGAACCCCCTGTTTGCCCCGCACAATGACCACCTCTTCACCGGGGAAGGGCTGCCCCCCTCTCCCGCCGGCGGACTGCAGCTTCAAAACCCCTCTCCTGAAGCGGATCCTCATCACCGTCCTCCCTTCCTAACGCCCCCTTTCCCCTCAAGGCTAACGGGTGCCTGGGGCCTTTGTCAAACGAGCCGCCCTTGGGGCGGCACTGCGAGCCGCCTTTCGGGCGGCACTGCGAGCCGCCTTTCGGGCGGCACTGCGCTGGACACGCCCCTCCTTTAGGGGCTATCCTCTGTCCCGAACCCCATGGAGCAGGATAATAAAACGTTTCTCTCCTACGAGCAGATCCACCTCACCGTGCGCGAGCTGGCCGCCCGGATCGAGGCTTCCGGGTTCAAGCCCGACCTCATGGTGGCCATCGGCTCGGGAGGATTCATCCCGGCCCGCATCCTGAAGACCTACCTCCGCAAGCCGATTCTGACGGTGGGCATCTCCTATTACGGCGAGGACAACCTCCCTTCGGATTCTCCCCGCACCATCCAGTGGATCGACGAGGTGGAAACGAAGCTGGCGGGCAAGCGGGTGCTTCTGGTAGACGAAGTGGACGACTCCCGGCTCACCCTGGAGTACTGCCTGCGGGAGCTGCTTCGCCACCGCCCCCGGGAGGTGGCCGTAGCCGTTCTGCACAACAAGAACAAGATGAAGAGGGGAAGGCTACCCGCTCAGGTGCGTCACTACTTCGCGGGGCAGGTCCTGGAAGACCGCTGGATCTGCTACCCCTGGGACGCCGAGGATATCCTCCTCCACGAAAAGATCGCCCGCCGCCGGCCCGAACGGAGCGGCAAGGCAGGAGCCGCATCCCCCGTCCAGGCGCCCGGAAAAAACGCGCCGGACAATCCCCTCGTTCTCACCAAGGAGCAGGTCAACCGTCTTCCCCTCGGCTGCTTCACGGGGGAGATCATCCTGGTCGATTCTCCGGACAAGATGGAGCAGGCCCTCTGCCTGCTGGCCGGGGAGCGCCTGCTGGGCTTCGACACCGAGACCAGGCCCAGCTTCCGCAAGGGGGAGAGCCACCCTCTGGCCCTCCTCCAGCTCGCCTCGCAGACGCACGCCAGCCTCTTTCGCATTCATCGGGCCGGCATACCCCGGGCCCTGAAGGATCTGTTGGAGGATGAGCGCGTCGTCAAGGTCGCTCAAGGGTTGGAAGATGAGCTCAAGAGGCTCCTGAGCGAGCAGGGTGTGCGGGGACGGGGATTCGTAGACCTGGTCCCCCTGACCCGCAAGCTGAAGATCAAGCCGCACAGCATCCGGGGCCTGGCCGCCCATTTCCTAGACCTGCGCATCGCCAAGTCCGCCCAGACCTCCAACTGGGAGAGCCCCCGGCTCTCGGAGAAGCAGCTGCGCTACGCCGCCACCGATGCCTGGGTCTACCGCCAGGTCTACCTGGCCCTCCAGTCCCGGGGCCTGCTCTGCGCTGAAGGTCCCTGACGGTGGCAAGCGCATGAGCGCGGCGGAACCGTTCTCCGGGGGCGGGCTTTCCTGCCGGCCCGGCTGCGGCGCCTGCTGCATCATGCTGTCAATATCTTCCTCCATCCCCGGCCTGCCGGGGGGAAAGCCGGCGGGCCTTCCCTGCCCCCACCTGACCGCCGACCTGCGCTGCGCCTTATTCGGCAGTTCCGGGCGACCGGCGGTCTGCGAATGGCTGCGACCAGAAGCCGAGATGTGCGGCAGCTCGCGTGAAGAAGCCATTGCCTACCTCGCCTGGCTGGAGAAGCAGACGCGGCCTTAGGGCAAGGGGCGGCCCCCGCCCTGGAAGGGGCTACAGCCCGCCCCGGATGTAGGCCTCCCCCAGGGCGGCGGGGGCGTTCAGGCGGCGGCTGTCCCTGGACAGTCCCCCGGCCACCAGAACCGCCAGGGTGGCCAGGTAGGGCAGCATGCCCAGCAGGTTCGGCGGGACGCCCAGGGGCTGGAGCAGGTACTGGAGCACGAACACGCCGCCGAACAGGAAGGCCCCCAGGAAGGCGCGCAGCGGGTTCCAGAGAGCGAAGATGGTGAGGGCGATCACGATCCAGCCCCGTCCGGCCACGATGCCCTCGGTCCAGGAGTTGCTGTAGACCAGGGAGAGGTGGGCCCCCGCCGCGCCGGCCAAGGCCCCCCCGAGCACCGTACACTGCACCCTCAGGGCTTCGACGCCGACCCCCTGGGCTTCGGCTGCGGCCGGATTCTCCCCCACCGAGCGGACGCGGATCCCCCAGCGGGTGTGGGCCAGGAGGAACCAGAGGACGAGGCCCAGGGCCAGCCCGAGGTAGAAAAAGGGATCCTGATCGAAGAGCACCCGGCCCAGGAGCGGGATGTCGGCCAGCAGGGGGATCTTCACGTTCCCCATCCGCGCGGCCAGGGGTTTGCCTATGTAGGGCTTACCCAGCAGGCCGCTCACCCCGGTGCCGAGCATGGTCAGGGCCAGGCCGGAGACCACCTGGTTCACCCTCAAGCTGACGGTGGCGAAGGCGTGGATCAGGGCGGCGGCGCCACCCACGGCCAGCGCCGCGGCCAGGCCCAGCCAGGGGCTGCCGCTGCCGGCCGCCACCATGAAGCCGCTCACCGCGCCCAAGCACATCATCCCCTCCAGGCCGAGGTTCATCACCCCCGAGCGCTCGGCCAGGATCTCCCCCAGGGTGCCCAGCAGCAGGGGCGTGCCTGCTGCTATGGCCCGCGTCAGGATAGCGATCAACAGGGAATCCATCAGCGGTCTTCCCGGCGTTGCAGCGCGATTCGCACCCGGTTCTGCTGGAAGAAATCGCCGCTTATCAGGAACAGGAGCAGCATGCCGTTGAACACCTGCACCGTGGCCGCCGGCAGGCCCAGGGAGACCTGGATCGCGTCTCCCCCGACCAGGATGCCGGCGAAGAACAGCGCCGAGACCAACGCCGCCAGGGGGTTGAGCTTGGCCAGCCAGGCCACGATGATGGCCGTAAAGCCGTAGCCGGAGGAGATGGCCGCAGGATAGGTCAGGTGGTGATGGATCCCGGCCACCTCGCCCACCCCGGCCAGGCCCGCCACCCCGCCGCTTAAAACCATCATGAGCAGGGACAGGCGCAGGAAGTCGATGCCGGCGTAGCGGGCCGCCTCCGGGTTCTCCCCGGCCACCCGCAGCTCGTAGCCGAAGCGGGTGTGCTTCATCAACACGTAGAGCAGCAGGGCGCAAGCCAGGGCCAGGAGGAGAGTGAGGATGTGAATACGGGTGCCCGGGATCAGAGTCAGGGTGGCCGGCTTGGACAGGTTGTCCGTGTAGGGGAAGCCCTGCTGGCTGGCCCCCTTCCAGGGGCCTGTCACCAGGAGCGTGATAAGCTCGAAGGCCACGTAGTTGAGCATCAGAGTAGAGATCACCTCGTTAACCCCGAAGCGCGCCCTGAGCAGGGCGGGGAAGAGCCCCCAGAGGGCGCCGCCGAGGAAGCCGGCGGCGAACATGAGCGGGATCAGGGCGGGGCCGGGAAGGCCCAGGTTGAGCCCGACCCAGGCAACGGCGGCGGCGCCGATCAGCAGCTGGCCCTCGGCGCCGATGTTCCAGAAACGGGCGCGGAAAGCGAAGGTCAGGCCGCCCCCGATCAAGGCCAGGGGGATGAACTTGGTGAGGGTCTCCCCCAGCCCGTAGCGGCTGCCGAAGGAGCCGGCGAAGATCCGCACCAGGGCGTAGAGGGGGTTGACGCCGCTGCCGGCGAACACGACGCCCACCGCCGCCAGGCCCGCCGCCAGGCTGCCCAGCACCACCAGGGAGGAGCGGAGCCGAGCCGCGGCCTTCGATCTGGCTTCCCGGCGGGGCAGGACTTGAAGAACGAGCCTCATGATTCTTCACCCCCAGAGCCGGCCATCCACAGACCGATCTGCTCGATGCTCGCCTGCTCCCGCTCCACCAGGCCCATGAGCCTGCCCTCGTACATCACCGCGATCCGGTCGGAGAGCTCGAGGATCTCCTCCAGGTCCTCGGAGACCAGCAGGACCGCCTTGCCCTTCTCCCGCAGCTCCAGGATCAGGCCGCGGATATACTCCGTGGCCCCCACGTCCAGCCCGTAGGTGGGGTGGGAGGCCACCAGCAGGGAGTGCTCGCCGCTTATCTCCCGGCCCAGGATGAGCTTCTGGATGTTGCCCCCGGAGAGGTTCTTCAGGGGAACGTCGAGGGAAGGGGCCGCCACGCGGTAGCGCTCGACGATGCCCCGGGCATGACCCCGGATGGCGGGGTGGTTCAGGAACACCAGCCTGGAGAAGATCCGCCTGCGGTGCTGTTTCAGCACCGCGTTCTCGTAGACCAGGAGGTTGGGCACGATGCCGAAGCGGATGCGCTCCTCCGGCACGTGGGAGATGCCCAGAGCGCCGATCACCCGGGGGCAGGCGCCGGCGATCTCCCGGCCCTGCAGCAGGATCGACCCCTCCTCCGCGCGGCGCAGGCCGGTGATCGCCTCCACCAGCTCCCGCTGGCCGTTTCCCGAAACCCCGGCTATGCCGAGGATCTCGCCGCCGCGTATGCGGCAGGAGAAGCCCCTCACCGCCGCGCGGCTGCGGTCGCCCGGCACGGTCAGGTCCCGCACCTCCAGAATGGTATCTCCGGGCGGCACCTTGCGCCTCTCCAGGCCGAACAGCACCTCCCGGCCCACCATCATGCGCGCCAGCTCCCTGCGGTCCACACCCCGGGGGTCCGCCGAGCCGGCCACCCGGCCCTTGCGCAGCACCACCACCCGGGTGCAGACCTTCAAGATCTCTTCCAGCTTGTGGCTGATCAAGATCACCGCCTGGCCCTCCCGGGCCATGCGGCGCAACACGGCGAACAGCTCCTCCGCCTCCTGGGGGGTGAGCACCGAGGTGGGCTCGTCCAGGATGAGGAGATCGGCGCCCTGGAGCAGGGCCTTAACGATCTCCACCCGCTGCTGCTCCCCGGCGGAAAGCTGCCAGACCTTGCGCCGGGGGTCCACGGCCAACCCGTAGCGGCTGGAGAACTGCTCCAGCTTCGCCGCCACCTCGCGGGCCGGGAACAGGAAGGGGGCCTCCTCATAACCCAGGGCCACGTTCTCGGCCACCGTGTGGTTCTGCACGAGCATGAAGTGCTGGTGGACCATGCCGATGCCGGCGCGGATGGCCTCCCGCGGCGAGGCCAATGTTACCGGGCGGCCGTCAATGCGGATCTCACCGGTCTCCGCGGCATACAGCCCGTAGAGGACGTTCATAAGGGTGGTCTTGCCGGCGCCGTTCTCGCCCAGCAGCCCCAGGATCTCGCCGCTGCGGATGGACAGGTCGATGCCCTGGTTGGCACGGACGGCCCCGAAGGATTTGGAGATGCCGACCATCTCCAGCTTCTGGATCTTCTTCATGGTCAGCGCGAAAATGAAGGAGGGAGCCCACTGGGCTCCCTCCTTTTTCATCCCTGCCGCTTACTTGGGCACGTCGCCCTTGATGTTGTCCACGTAGTAGTCGATGTTGAGCAGCTCATCCTTGGTGCCCTTGGCGCCGGCGGCGATCCGCTCCTTGCCCTTGTTGTCCTTGATCGGGCCGGTGAAGGGATCGAAGGCCTCCCGGCCGGTCTGCACCTGCTCGTAGCGCTTCATCACCAGGTCATAGACGCTCAACTTGCCCAGGTCGGGGGTGCTGACGGTGCGTGCCTTGAGGGACTCCACGAACTTGAGGTTGATCGGCTGGTCGACGGCACCGCCCAGCTTGGCCGCCTTCTCCCGGGCCAGCCACCAGAGGTCCTCGTTGCTCCACTTGCCGTCGTAGATGTCCTGGAGGATCTTGACGTACATCACGCCCCAGTCCACCAGCTGGCCGGAAACCACCGAATCGGGCCCGAACTGCTGCATGGGGCTGTAGTGGCTGAAGGTGTAGACCTGCTTGCCCTTCTGGGTGTGGGCCTGGCCGACCTCGATCACGCTGGGGGAGTCCTCGGTGAATGCCATGGCGTCCACGCCGTCGGCCACCAGGGCCTCGGCCGCCTCTCGGGCCTTGCCGGGATCGTACCAGGCGTAGATCCAGCGCACCTGCAGCCTGGCCTTGGGGTTGACCGTCTTAACCCCCAGGGCGAAGGCGTCGATGTGACGCACCACCTCAGGGGTGGGGAAGGCGCCCACGTAGCCGATCTTGTTCGATTTGGTCAGGGCCCCGGCCATCAGGCCGTCCAGGTAGTACATCTGGTAGAGCTCGGCGAAGTAGGTGCCCACGTTCTTGGAGCGCTTGAAGCCCGAGCAGTGCATGAACAGCTTGTCCGGGTATTTCTCGCCCGCTTTCACCGTGTCGTCCATGTAACCGAAGCTGGTGGTGAAGACCACGTCGCACTTCTCCTCCTGGATGAAGCGGTCGATGATCCGCGGCGCGTCGCCCTCGGCCACTGCTTCCACGTACACCGTCTTCAGCCAGGGCAGCTGCTGCTCGGCGAACTTGCGGCCAACGTCGTGGGCATTGGACCAGCCGTAGTCGCCCACCGGGCCCACGTATACGAACCCGGCCTTGAGGCTCTTGGGAGCCTCGGCGGCCTTCGGCTCCGTCTTCTTGGCGCAGCCGCCCAGGATCAGGCCGGCGGCCAGCAGGACGGAAACCGCCAATAGAGAGAGTCTTTTCCGTTTCACCTCTTTATATCCTTTCCTGGTGTGGGAGTATGACGCCAGCATAGTGCGCTGCCGGGAGGCGTGTCAAGAAGAGATTCGGGCGGGTCCCAGGCAGCCATAAGGCCCCGAGCGCCGACTCAATCCGGGGACAGGCAGGTTGACCTCTACACCATGCGGAACATCTGGGACATGGTGCGACCCATGACGCGGTTGGCCAGGAAGATGGCCGCCAGCACCAGCAGGATCAGGATGGTTCCCAGGGCGTAGGCGTAGCCGATATTGGCCGAGTACAGGTACTCCATGATGGCCACGGTGACCGTCTTCCAGCGCGCCGAGTAGAGCATCACGGTGGTGGACAGCTCCCCCATCAGGGTGGAGAAGGAGATCACCGCCCCGGCCAGGATACCGGGGATCATCAGCGGCAGGGTCACCCTGCGAAAGGTCATGTCCCAGGGGGCGCCGGTGATGGTCGAGGCCTCCTCGATGGCCGCATCGATCTGGGAAAGCGAGGCGGTGGTGGAGCGGAATACGTAGGGCATGCGGCGGATGAAGTAGCCGATCACCAGGATGATCCAGGTACCGCTCAAGACGAGCAGGCCGGAGGAGAAGCCGGTCAGGATGGCCACCCCCACGATGATGCCGGGCAGGATGAAGGGCAGCATCACGGTGAGGTCCAGGACCCAGCGCGCGCGCAGGCCGCGGCGGACGCTGATGTAGGCCAGCAGGGTGCCGATGATCGAAGCCACCACGGTGGCCGTGGTGGAGAGCAGGAGGCTGTTCACGAGCGGGGTGCGAGCGATCTGGAAGATGCGGGCATAGTTGGCCATGGAGAACTTGGTCGGGTACCTGGTGCCGGCCCAGCCCTCGCTGAAGGAGGTGAAGATCACCGTGAGGTGGGGCAGGAGGGAGAAGAAGATCACCAGGGCGCAGAAGGCGAAGCCCAGCCACTTCAGCAGCCTGCTTGCGGACAGTCGAGCGGCCTGGGTGGTGCCGCTGATGGTCACGTAGGAGCGGCCGGCGGTCAGACGCTGGGAGAGTAAGATCGCCACCCCCACCAGGGCCACGTTGACCATGGAGATGGCCCCGGCGGCGTTCAGGTTGAAGTAGCCGGTCACCTGGAAGTAGATCAGGGTCGGCAGCACGTAGTAGTTTCCTCCCAGCAGGGCGGGAACGCCGAAGTTACCCACGGCGCGGATGAACACGGTGAGGGCCGCGGCCAGGATGGCCGGCAGCACCAGGGGCAGGGTCACGGTGCGCATGATCCTGAAGCGGGAGGCGCCCATGATCTCCGCGCTCTCCTCGATGTATGGGTCCGCCGAGAGCAGGGCCCCGTAGGCCAGCAGAAACACGAAGGGGAAGTAGTTCAGGCTCATGGCGATGATCACCCCCGGGGCTCCATAGATGTCCGGCAGGGCGATCCCCAAAAGCTGTTTGAGGAAAAAAGTGATCATCCCCCGGCGGCCGAAGAGCAGCACCCAGGAGTAGGCGCCGATGAAGGGGGGCAGGATCAGGGGCAGCGTGCCCAGGCTGAGGAACAGGGTCTTCAGGGGCATCTCCGTCTTGGCCAGGAAATAGGCCATGGGGATGCCCAGCAGGCAGGAAAACAGCACGCAGAGAAATCCCACTGTCAGCGTGTTCCAGAGGGCGCTGCGGTACAGCTTGGAGGAGGAGAACTCGCTGAAGTTGGCCAGGGTGAGATTGCCCAGGCTGACGGCCTTGCCCTTCTCGATGAAGCTGCCCAGCACCACCCTGGAGAGGGGGTAGACGATGAAGAGGATGAGGATCAACAGGGTGAGCCCCAGCACCAGGATGGGCGTGAGTTCCGGCCTGAGCCTCAGTGGCGCGGTGGCACGTGCCATGGGCTCCTCCTAGTCCGCCTTCAGCTGGTCTTTCTGCTCCGGCGGGAAAAGGCGGGCGCCCTCCCAGCGGAAACTCACCGCCACCTCGTCGCCCTCCCGCACCCCGGGAATGCGGCGCTCCTCGTCCACCAGCACCTGCCTGGGGGCGGTCCGGGGGAAGAGCTCCAGGAAATAGCGCACCTGGGAGCCCAGGTAGAGAATCGTCCTGACGCGCGCGCGCAGGCCGCCCGCCGTCTCCTTCAGGGGCCGGAGGCGCAGGTGCTCAGGGCGCAGGAAGAGGATCCCTTCCGGGTGGGGGAACTCCAGCAGCCTGGGGGCATTGGCCGCGGCCACCTCTTCCCCGGAGGGGAAGCCCAGGAGGCAAGCGCCCCCATCCTTCCGCACCCGGCAGGGGAGGAAGTTGGCCTGGCCGATGAAGTCGGCCACCCGCGCACAGTTCGGGTCCTCGTAGATCTCGTCGGGGGTGCCGATCTGGCTCACCTGGCCGGCATGCATGACGGCGAGGCGGTCGGAGATGGACAGGGCTTCCTCCTGGTCGTGGGTCACGTAGATCGTGGTCACCCGCGCCTGCTGCTGGATGCGGCGGATCTCCTCCCGCATGTAGATGCGCAGCTTGGCGTCCAGGTTGGAAAGCGGCTCGTCCAGGAGCAGCAACCGGGGCTCGTAGACCAGGGCCCGGGCCAGGGCGATGCGCTGCTGCTGGCCGCCGGAAAGCTCTCCTGGTTTCCTCTTGCCTGTGGCCTCCAGGCCCACCAGGCGCAGGATCTCCCCTACCTTGCGCTCGATCTTCCCACGGCCCTGGCGGCGCACCTTGAGGCCGTAGGCCACGTTCTCGAATACGGTGAGGTGGGGGAACAGGGCGTAACTCTGGAAGACCATGCCAATGGCCCGGCGGAAGGGGGGCACGGCGGTGAAGTCCCGGCCCTGGAACAGGATGCGGCCGCCGCTCGGCTTCTCGAACCCGGCGATGCAGCGCAGGGTGGTGGTCTTGCCGCAGCCGCTGGGGCCCAGGAGGGTGAAGAGCTCCCCTTCCCGGACCTCGAGGGAAACCCCGGCGAGCGCCGTCACCTTCTCCTCTTTGCCGCGAAAGGTTTTGCATAGATCTTGAATCGAAAGGGTGGCGACGCTCCGGGTCTCCATGATCAACTTACTATTGTGTGGCAAAGATCTCGCCGAACTTCTTCAGATAGGCGTCGCGGTTCTCCGCCGCCGCATTGTCGTCATAGGGGATGAACTTGATCTCCGAGCTGGGCTTCAGGCCCGGAGGCGGCGGCACGTCGGGCCGGGTCATCCTGCGGAAGTGGGGAGCCCCGGAGATGATGCTCATGGCCTCCTTGGTGGTCAGGAAGTCCATCCACAGCTTGGCGTTGGCCGTGTTGGGCCCGCCCTTGATGATCCCCGAGGCGTCGAAACGCAGCCCGGTGCCCTCGGAGGGATAGACCGCCTCCACGGGGTTGCCCCTGCTTTTCTCGGTGAAGACGTTGCCCTCACCGGTCACGCCGATGACGAACTCCCCCCGGCTGACCAGGCTGTAGGCCAGGGTCGAGTTGGGCACGAAGGTGGTCACCTTGCGCACCGCGTTGATATGGTCCCAGCCGTAGAGGCCGACCATCTGGAACATCTGGGCGTAGGCCGAGCCCGACAGGGCCGGGTTGGCCAGCACGATCTTGCCGTTCCACTTCTTGTCGCCAAGCTCCTTCCAGGATTTGGGGGCCTCGGCCAGCTTCACCAGCTCGGTGTTGATGATGAAGGCCTGGATGTTGTAGCTGAAACCGTAGTACTTGAACTGCCTGGCATCCTTCACCCCGGTGGGGAAGGCGGCGTCCTCCTTGACCTTGTAGGACAGCAGCAGGTCACTAATGATCTGCAGGTTCTCCTTGGCGATGGCCATGATGATGTCCCCCAGCGGCTTCCCGGCCTCCGCCTGGATGCGGGTGATCAGCTCGCCCGAGCCGGCCCGGATCAGCTCCACCTTGACGTCCGCAACCTTGGCCTTGAAGGCCTTGGTCAGATCATCTCCCATGTCCACAGAGCCGGCGTTGTAGATCACCAGGCTGCCGGCGCCGAACAGCAGGGAAGCTCCGCAGAGCAGCAGGGCCCCGATCAGGAGCGCCCTGACCGGTCTAAAGACTTTGTTCATACGCTCCTCCTTTGAGTTTTATTGCGAAAAGCACCAGATAGTATAGGGCAGCCTTCACGGGTTCGTCAACAAAACCTGTTCACGCCCCCGCCGCCTCTGCTATAATCGGCCGCATACAACCTCGGGTGAACGGAGCCGTACCTTTCCATGCCCAACTCCATTACGAGCGTCAAGGACTTTACCATTGGGGTCTCGCTGGTCGTTTTCCCGGACCCCGGAAAAGTGTGGGGCTTCGAGAGGGAGTTCCAGCGTCTGTACGGCCGCGAACCCCTCTTCGAGCTCGCCTACACCATGGAGCGTAAGTTCGTGAAGGCAGTGGCGTCTCTCAAGGGCAGGACACTCTCCGCCCATGCTCCCTGTCCCAGGGAGGAGCTGTTCCCCAACCTGGGCAGCCGGGACGCGGAGGTGGTGCGTAAAAGCCTGGGCACGATCCGCCGCAGCGCCGCCAACGCCGCCGCCTTCGGCGCCGGGTTCCTGATCCTGCACCCCGGCTACACCACCGACCGCGGCGTGTTCGTGGACTACCGCCGCAGGTTGGCCGCCATCGGCTCCGACAGGGATCAGGAGGAGCAGGCGTGGCTCTGGATGCGCCCGGGGGCCATCTGCCGTCCCGGCTACTGCGCAAGCCCCGGCTACCGCACGCATCTGGAGGCGGCGGTGGAGAACCTGCGGGAAGCCTCCCGGATCTGCCGGCAGGAGGGCGTGAGTCTGGCGGTGGAGAACCTGAACCCCCGGCTGACCTATCTCTTCCAGCTGCCCTCCGAGCTCTCCCTGCTGGCCGGGCAGATCCCCGGGCTTTCCCTCTGCCTGGACGTGGGGCACCTCTGGATCTCCTCCCTGGTGCACGGCTTCGGCTTCACCGCGGGCCTGGCGGAGATCCTGGCCACGGGCCGGGTGGCAACGGCCCACCTCCACGACAACTCCTCCAGCCTGGGCCCGCAGCCCCACCTGGCAGACGAGCACGCCCTGATCGGCTCCGGCAAAGTCCCCCTGCGGGAAGCGCTGCGGCTGCTGGGAGAGGCCGGGGTAGGGAACCTGATCATCGAGTCCCTCGCCCCCCCGGCCGAGAACTTCGCCGGCCTGCTGCGCCTCCTGCAGGACTGATCGGCCCCCGCCCGCTACCTACCCTAGCCCTGGAAACGGGCCTGGGCCAGCCGCTCGAGGCGGGGCAGCTCCTCCTCCAGCGCGCCGAACACGGCCGGCTCCTCCGCTGCCAGAAGGCGTAACCCTTCCAGGGTGAGCATAAACTCCTGCCTGTACTTGCGGAAGGCGAACTTCTTCAACAGCCAGAGGATCCGTTTGCGGTACAGCCGGAGCCTGGGCTCCGCCAGGGGACCCCTGAGCAGCTCCACCAGGATGCCGATCTCCTCCTTCCTGTTGGAGCACTCGCAGGGGGCCAGGAGAGCCTGGAAGCGGCCAAGCTCCTCCGCGCTCAGGGAACCGAGGAACCCCTCCTGGCCCTCCAGGAAGCGGTAGTGCCCCGGCATCTCCAGCCTCAGGGCATCCCCCGCCTGTGTCTCGAAGAGGATCGCGTCCTGCGGGGCCCGGAAAGCTGCTCGCACGCGCTGGGGATAAAAGGAGCGCCTGAAGAGCAGGACGGTCCTCCGGCGCAGGAGCAGCCCTTCCATCTGGGCGCGGGCCCCTCCCCTCCCGGGGGCCCGGCGGTCCACCACCAGCAGGAGCTCCAGGTTGTGCACCTGCCGGGAGATGCTCTGCTTGCCGCCCCGGTATTTCACGTAGTCATTGCCGTACAGCCTCAGCTCCCCCTGGGCGGCGAGCAGCTCGACGAGGTGCTCGAAGGGTATGATCCCCTCGGTGTTGTAGCTCAGGCAGAGAAAACGGGCATCGATCGCCCCCAGGAGCCCCTCCAGGGCCCCGGCCGCACGGTCCCGGTAGCAGTAAGGGGAGCGCGTCCTGACCCAGTCCCTGCGGATGCCCGCCTTGCTGCGAAGCCTCCCGTCGGGCCTCAGGGCCTCGTCCACCGGTGGTTTGTCCCAGAGGGCGATGGTGTTGAGGAGGTGGTAGTTGGAGCCGTACTGGTGCTGGTTGTAGGGGGGGTCCAGGTAGCAGAGATCCCCAGGATGGCTGCGGGCGAACTCCTCGGCCTCCAGGCAGAAGGCCTCGGCTGGCGGTCCGTCGGCCAGCACCGGGGCTTCCAGGCGCACGGGCGACAGGATCCGGCCCAGGGCGTCCCGGTTGTGGCCGCCGAAACCCTTGTGGCAGGCTTTGAACACCCCGGAGGTGTTGGTATGGGTGGCGCACTGGTAGAGCAGGGAGGCCAGGAGCAGGAGCTTCTCTTTCTTGCCCGGCCCTTCCAGGGCGAAGCCCGGGTAGAGCTTTTCGAGAGCGCTGCGTACGGCGTCGATCCTCAGGGCGTTTTCCCGGCTGTAGAACAGGCGCTCCCTCCGGTAGTCGGCACGCTCCGTGTCCCGCGGAGCGTAATGGCGGGCGATGTACCGCTCCTCCTCCCGCGGAGGGGGGAGGCTGTTGAGCCGGTCCAGAAGCCGCTCCAGCCCGCCCTGCTCCTGGAACAGCCCCGCGGCTTCCCGCCGCTGGACGCCCAGATGGGCGGCGTTGAGCACGTAAGCGTAGAACTCCTGGTCGCCTGCCAGGACCCGGTAGCCCAGCAGGCGCGCCAAGCGGGAGACCGCCCCGGAGCCGGCAAAAGGGTCCAGGAAAACCCTTCTTCCCCTGCCCAGGGGCAAGGTTTCGAACACCTCCCGGAGGAATCCCAGCAGGGCGCGCTTGTTTCCGATGTAGGCGATCAGATGCTTGGTTAAGTAAGGGTGGCCGGAAAAAGGCGCCGCCAGGTTCATACCCGCTCCGCTGCCATGCTAACCAATATTGATGAACTGAACAACAGGTGTTACCATCGCTAGTGCGAGACCGTATGCCCGCGAAACCGCTGCGTTCGTTCATCCAGAGAGTGAAGATCCTGGAGCACCACGGAGACCTGGACCAGGAGATCCTGGGGATCGCCTACGATTCCCGCCAGGCCGGCCCCGGCCACCTCTTCGCCGCCCTGGAGGGCTTGCACACCGACGGGCACCGCTACATCGATCAGGCCCTGGACCAGGGGGCATCCGCCGTGCTCCACTCCCGGCTTCTGGAGCGCTACCACCCCAAGGCCGCCTATCTCCGCGTCGAGGACACCCGCCGGGCACTGTCGCCCCTGGCGGCGGCTTTCTTCGGCCACCCCTCCGAGAAGCTGCGAATGGTCGGAGTAACCGGCACCGACGGCAAGAGCACCACGGTATGGCTGCTGCAGCAGCTGCTGGAAGCCCTCGGGCAGCCCTCGGGCTTCCTCTCCACCGTGGCCCTGAAGACCGATTCCGGGGTGGTGAAGAATCCCTTCCGCCAATCCACTCCCGAGGCCCCGGAGGTGCAGGGCTTCCTCGCCCAAATGGTGGAGGCGGGCAAGCGCTACGCGGTGGTGGAGGCGACCTCCCACGGGCTGTCCAGCCGCACGAGCAGGCTGGCGGACGTGGCCTTCGACGCCGCCGTGCTCACCAATGTGACCCACGAGCACCTGGAGTTCCACGGCACCTTCGAGCAGTACCGTTCGGACAAGGCCAACCTCTTCCGTGCCCTGGATATAAAAGGCGCCAAACCCCTGGAGCCCAGGTTCGGGGTGGTGAACCTGGAGGATCCGAGCCACGATTACTTCGGCAGCCAGACCCGGGCGCCCGTCTTCACGTATTCGATCCGCAGCCCCCGGGCGGACCTCTGGGCCGACGATTTCAGCCACGACCTGCGGGGCAGCTGGCTCACCCTGCACCTCAAGGACCCCGCGGCCCTCGCGGAGGCCTCGCAGCGGGTGCGCCTGAACCTCCCCGGCCTGTTCATGGCGGAAAACCTGCTGGCCGCGGCCCTGGCGGCGGCTCGCCTCCTGAATCTCCCCCTGGCCGCTATTGGCCCCTTCATCCCCGGCCTCACGGGTGTCAAGGGCCGCATGGAGGAGATCGACCTGGGCCAGCCCTTCAGGGTCATCGTGGATTACGCCCACACCCCGGAGGCTTTTTCCAAGCTTTTCCCCATGGTCCGGCGCACCACTCCCGGAGCCCTGATCGCCGTGTTCGGCTCCGCCGGCGAGAGGGATCTTGAAAAGCGCCCTCTCCAGGGTCGGGTAGCCTCCCGCTTCTGCGACCTGGTGGTGCTGGCCGACGAAGACCCCCGGGGAGAGGACGGGTTGAAGATCCTCCGCGACATCGCCTCTGGCTGCGAAGACAGGCAGGAGGGCAGGGACCTGCTCGTGATCCGCGATCGCCGGCAGGCGATCCGCCGGGCCTTCTGCCTGGCCAAGACAGGAGACACGGTCCTGCTCCTGGGCAAGGGGCACGAGGAGAGCATTCTCTACTCCGACGGCCCCAGGCCCTGGGACGAGGCGGAGGAGGCGCGCGCCAGTCTGCGCCAGATGGGGTATGGGAGCTGAGAGCCGAGGCGGTGCGCGCCCCTGCCCGGGGTCGATTCAAGGAGTCTAGGATGAAAAAAACGGCGGTCTGTATCCTGTTCGGCGGCAGGTCCGGCGAGCACGAGGTCTCCCTGCGCTCGGCCGCTTCGGTGGCGCGCAACCTGGAGCGGAAGAAGTACGATCTCCTGCTGGTGGGGATCGATCCCCGGGGCCTCTGGTTCCTCCAGGAGCAGGCCCGCTTCAGCTCCCATCCGCAGCAGGGGGAGAGCCTGGTGCTTCAGGAAGGAGGGCAGCCGGTGACGGTGGTCCCCGGGCAGGGGCTTTACGTCGCAGGAAGGAAGCTGGAGCTCGAGGTGGCCTTCCCCGTGCTCCACGGCTCCTTCGGCGAGGACGGCACCGTGCAGGGACTGCTCGAGATAGCCGGAATCCCCTACGTGGGAGCGGGCGTGCTGGCCAGCGCCTTAGCCATGGACAAGGAGAAGACCAAGAAGCTGTGGCAGCAGGCCGGCCTGCCGGTGGTGGATTTCGTCGTCCTGCGGGAGCCCTCTGAGCAGGTCCCCGAGCAAATCCGCCGCACCTTCGGCTTTCCGGTGTTCGTCAAGCCCGCCACCCTGGGCTCCTCGGTGGGCATCAGCAAGGTCCGCTGCGCCGGGGACCTGGCCGGGGCCCTGGAGCAGGCCTTCCGCTTCGACACCAAGGTCATGATCGAGCCCGCCGTCGCGGGCCGGGAGATCGAGTGCTCCGTGATTGGCGACGAGCGGCCCGAGGCCTTCGACCCCGGCGAGATCATCCCCAGCCACGAGTTCTACTCCTACGAGGCCAAGTACCTGGACCCGCAGGGCGCCCGGTTGATGGTGCCCGCCGACCTCCCCCCCGCCCTGCGCCTGGAGTTCAGGAGGCTGGCGGTGGAGGCCTTCCGGGCCGTGGAATGCTCGGGGATGGCCCGGGTGGACTTCTTCCTGGAAAAAGGCTCGCAGAGGATCCTCCTGAACGAGATCAACACCATCCCGGGGTTCACCAACATCAGCATGTACCCCAAGCTCTGCGAGGCGGGGGGCCTGTCCTATCCCAGGCTGTTGGACCGCCTGATCGAGCTGGCCCTGGAGCGCTACGCCCGGCGGCAAGCCCTGCGTTACTCCCGCGGCTAGGCCCAGCGCTGCCGGGCGGGGCCGGGGAGCCCGGGCTCAGCTCTGTAGCGGCGAACCGCAGCGCAATCGCCGCCGGCTCACTTCCCCAAACCCTGGCGCAGCTCGGCGATGGTCTCCTCTTTCATGGTGAAGGAGTGCTCCTCCCCGGGGAAGCTCCCGCCCTGGACGTCGCCGATGAAGCGCTTCACCGCCTCCAGCTGGATAGAGAACACGTCGGCATAGACCTTCACGAACTTGGGGGTGAAACGCTTGAACAGCCCGACCATATCGTGCAGCACCAGCACCTGGCCGTCGCAGCCGATGCCGGCGCCGATGCCCACCGTGGGGATCTTGACCTTCTCCGTGATCAGGGCGGCCAGCTGCTTGGGGATGGCCTCCAGGATCAGGGCGAAGGCTCCCGCCTCTTCCAGGGCGGCGGCGTCCTCCACCACCTTCCTGGCCTGGTCGATGGACTTGCCCTGGACCTTGAACCCTCCCAGCAGAGCCGCCGTCTGGGGGGTGAGACCGATGTGCCCGAACACGGGGATGCCCGCCTTGACCACGGCCCGCACCGTTTCCGCCATCTCCTGGCCGCCCTCCAGCTTGATGGAATCAGCCCCGCCGTCCTTGTACAGCACGCCGGCGTTGGTGATGGCCTGCTCCCTGGAGATGTTGTAGGACATGAAGGGCATGTCCCCCACCACATGAGCCCGCTTGACCGCCCTCACTACGGCTTTGGTGTGGGCGAGCATCTCCTCCATGGTCACGGGAACCGTGTCCTTGTACCCCAGCTCCACCATCCCCAGGCTGTCGCCCACCAGGACGATGTCGATCCCGGCCTGGTCCACGATCAGGCCCTGGGGATAGGAGTAGGCGGTGATCATGGTGATCTTCTTGCCTTCCCGCTTCATGCCGGCCAAAGCGGTGATCATGACCTTATCGTTCATGCCGCTGCTCCTTGTGTGGTTTTTCTCGCTGAACTCTAATGCAAAACTCACCACCCGCGCAAGCGCCGCGTTGACAAACCCCTTCCTCCTCCCCTAGGGTTAGGGAATGAAAAACGCCATCACCGCTGTGCCCGGCCTCAAGGTCGGGCACGCCCAGGATCTGAGAGCCGGGACCGGGTGCACCGTCATTCTCTGCGAGGGGGGAGCCGCGGCGGGGGTGGACGTGCGGGGCGGAGCCCCGGGCACGCGGGAGACCGACTGCCTGAGCCCCATGAACCTGGTGCCCCAGGTCCACGCCATCTACCTGGGCGGAGGCAGCGCCTTCGGCCTGGACGGCGCCTGCGGGGTGATGAAGTACCTCGAAGAAAGAAAGATCGGCTTCGAGGTGGGGGTCACCCGCGTGCCCATCGTGCCCGGCGCGGTGCTCTTCGACCTGACCGTGGGCGATCCTTTCGTGCGCCCCGACGGCCCCATGGGCTACCGGGCCTGCCTGTCGGCCAGCGCCGAGGATGCCCAGCGCGGAAATGTGGGCGCCGGCACCGGGGCCACGGTGGGCAAGGCGGCAGGGACGGCGTATATGATGAAGGGCGGTTTGGGCACGGCCAGCTTCCAGACCCAGGAGCTCATCATCGGCGCCCTGGTGGCGGTGAACTGCTTCGGGGACGTGGTGGATCCGTCTACGGGTGAGATCCTGGCCGGCGCGCTGAACGAAACGGGAGACGGATTCCGCAGCTGCCTGGAGCTCCTGGCCTCGGGGCGGGGGAGCCGGGACGCCTTTGCCGGCAACACCACCATCGGCGCCGTGGCCACCAACGCCCGCCTCTCCAAGGCCCAGGCGACCCGCGTGGCCATAATGGCCCACGACGGGCTGGCCCGGGCCATCAACCCCGTTCACACCCTCAACGACGGGGACACGATCTTCTGCCTGGCCACGGGCGAGGTTGAGGCCGATGTCACCGCCGTCGGCGCCCTGGCCGCCCGGGTGGTAGCCCAGGCGGTCGTGGACGCGGTGACCCAGGCCGAATCTCTCTACGGCTTCCCCTGCTGCCGGGAGGTCCGGCGCAGGAGGGAGGAAAGTGGAAACGGATAAAGGCGGCCCAAGCTCACACTGGCCTGCGGCACCCGAGGCGGCTTGCCCCCCCATCGCGGTGCGGGAGACCCGCTGCAAGACGATCCTGAACCGCAGCTCGCTCGGCGATTATTCCCTGAACTGCTACACGGGCTGCGCCCACGGCTGTCTCTACTGCTACGCCCGCTTCATGCAGAGGTTCCACCCTCACCCCGAGCCCTGGGGAAGGTTCGTCGACATCAAGATCAATGCCGTGGAGGCCCTGGAGAGGCAGCTGCCGCGGCTGCGACCTGGCGCCGTGTTCGTCAGCTCCGCCTGCGACGGCTGGCAGCCGCTGGAGGCGGAGTGGAAGCTGACCCGCCGCTGCTGCGAGCTTCTCCTGCGCCTCGGCTTTCGGGTAAACGCGCTCACCAAGAGCGCGCTGATCCTGCGCGACCTGGAGGTTTTCGCCGGCCGGGAGGCCCAGGTCGGCGTCACCGTGACCACCCTGGAGGAGGGATTGAAGGCTCTCTGGGAGCCAGGGGCCTCGAGCGTGGAGGAGAGGCTGCGGGTGCTCGCCGAGGCCCGGCGGGCGGGGATCGAGACCTCGATCATGTTCGGGCCCCTGCTGCCTTTCCTGTCTGACGGCCAGGATTCCCTGGACCTCCTGTTCCGCCGGGCGGCGGAGCTGAAGGTCGGCCGCGTCTGGGTGGACGCGCTGAACCCCCGCCCCAGGGTCTGGCCCGCCCTGGCGGGCTTCCTGTCCCGGGAATACCCCGGGCTGCGCGAGACCTACCGGAAACTGCTCTTCGATCCGCAGGAGCGGGCGGCCTATCTCGAGCGGCTGCGGACACGGGTCACCCGCGCCGCCTCCCGCGCGGGCCTGGAGGACAGGCTGGAATCCTGCCCCTGAAAAAACTTCCGCCTCCGGCTACTTGGCCTTCTCCACCATGTGCTTGAGCAGGTCGACCACCCGGTGGGAATAGCCCCACTCGTTGTCGTACCAGGAGACGATCTTGAAGAACCTCTTCTCGCCGGGCAGGTTGTTCTGCAGGGTGGCCAGGGAGTCATAGATCGAGGAGCGGTCGTCGTGGATGAAATCGCTGGAGACCACCTCCTCGTCGGTCCAGGCCAGGATGCCCTTCAGATAGCTGTCCGCGGCCTTCTTGAGCAGCGTATCGATCTCCTCGATGGAGGAGTCACGCGCCGCGCGGAAGGTGAGGTCCACCACGGAGACGTCCGGAGTGGGCACGCGGAAGGACATTCCGGTCAGCTTACCCTTGATCTGGGGTAGCACCTCGCCCAGCGCTTTGGCCGCTCCGGTGGTGGAGGGGATGATGTTGATGGCCGCGGCGCGGCCTCCCCGCCAGTCCTTCTTGGAAGGGCCGTCCACCGTCTTCTGCGCGGCCGTGTAGGAGTGGATGGTGGTCATCAGCCCGGTCTCCACGCCGATGCCTTCCTTCAACAATACGAAGACCAAAGGAGCCAGGCAGTTGGTGGTGCAGCTGGCGTTGGAAACGATGTCCATCTTGGCCGGGTCGTACTCGGTGTGGTTGACGCCCATGAGCAGGGTCTTCACCCCGCCCTTGGCCGGGGCGGTGATCAGGACCTTCTTGGCGCCGGCCTTCAAGTGTCCCTCGGCTTTTTCCTTGTCCGTGAACAGGCCGCTGGATTCGACCACGTACTGGACGCCGAGCTCCTTCCAGGGCAGCTCCTCCAGGAGCTTCTTGGCGCCGATGCAGCGGATCTTGTGCCCATTCACCACCAGGACGTCGTCCTCCGCCAGGTCCGCCTTGCTCTTCTCGAAGCCGATATCGGCTTTCATCTTGCCATGGATGGAATCGTACTTGAGCTGGTAGCCGAAATAGGGGGCATTGGTGGAGACATCCACCACCGCCACCACGTCGAAGAGTTTGCCGAGCAGGCCCTGGTTGACCATGGCCTGGAACACGAGCCTGCCGATGCGGCCGAAACCGTTGATCGCGACCTTGACTGCCATAATGCATCCTCCAAAAAACGATCTGGAATGGGGCGGAAGGCGATAACCCCGACTGCTCTTCCCGCCGCCATAGTTATATTCCAATAATCGCTTCTTTTCAATAAACCCGCGCTAAAAGGCGCACCCTTGGAGTGGGGAGGGTACACCCTGCCCGCGCCATGGAGATCTCTCCCCGTGGCGCGGCCTGGAGGCTCACGGTCGATGGGGGCGGCTTACTCGAGAACGATCAGCTCCTGGTTGGTGCTGACTTTGGCCTTTTCGCCGACCTTGATCTCCCGGACCTTTCCGGCATAGGGAGAATAGATGGGGTTTTCCATCTTCATCGCTTCCAGGAGGAGGACCTCGTCATCCACCTTGATTTGATCGCCCACTTTCACCTTGATGGTCGTGACGATGCCGGGCATGGGGGCCACAATGGTATTGCTCATAGAATCTCCTCTCTTTCGCTTCCTCTAATTATTTGCTTGCTCTTTCCTACTTCAGCATGGCCAGGAAGAAACCGGCCGCGGTGGCGGTGCCGATGACCCCCGCCACGTTGGGGCCCATGGCCTGCATCAGGATGAAGTTATGCTTGTCCTCCTGCCGGGCCACCGTCTGGGAGACCCGCGCCGCCATGGGCACGGCGGACACGCCGGCCGAGCCGATCAATGGATTGATCTTCTCTTTCAGGAACAGGTTCATGAACTTGGCCAGCAGTATCCCACCCACCGTGCTGAAGGCGAAGGCGACCAGTCCGAGACAGAAGATGAACAGCGCCTGGGGCTTCAGGAAAACTTCGCCGGGCATGGTGGCCCCGATGCACAGGCCCAGGAAGATGGTGACGATGTTGATCAGCTCGTTCTGGGCCGTGTTGGAGAGCCTCTCCACCACGCCGCACTCCCGGAACAGGTTCCCGACCATGAGCATGGCCATCAGGGGGGCGGCCTCGGGAACCAGCAGGCAGATGATCAGGGTGGCCATCAGGGGGAAGGCGATCTTCTCCAGCTTGCTCACCGGGCGCAGCTGCTTCATGCGGATCAGCCGTTCCTTGCGGCTCGTGAGCAGCCTCATGATCGGGGGCTGGATCAGGGGCACCATGGCCATGTAGGAATAAGCGGCGATGGCATTGGGGCCCAGCAGGTGGGGAGCCAGCTGGGAGGTCAGGAAGATGCAGGTCGGCCCGTCGGCGCCGCCGATGATCCCGATCGAAGCCGCCTCCTGCAGGTTGAAGCCGAACAGGAGGGCGCCGAAGAAGGTCACGTACACGCCGAACTGGGCCGCGGCGCCCAGAAGCAGGGTCTTGGGGTTGGCGATCAACGGCCCGAAGTCGGTCATGGCGCCGATGCCCATGAAGATGATCGGCGGGATCAGGTCCCACTTGCTGATCATGAAATTGTAGAAGACCCAGAGGAAGTGGTCCTCGCTCATCAGCTCGGCCAGGGGAAGGTTGGCCAGCAGGATGCCGAAACCGATGGGAACCAGCAGCAGGGGCTCGAAGCCCTTGGTGATTCCCAGAAAGATGAGCGTCAGGGCGATCACCCACATGATCAGGTTGGCGAGGGTGA
>Ga0315280_10003512_pt1 | contig 23996 bp, 39 predicted proteins | sample YL17G06_40_MG_FD_203697 | JGI IMG/M metagenome (GOLD analysis project Ga0315280, IMG submission 203697) | Sediment microbial communities from Yellowstone Lake, YNP, Wyoming, USA - YL17G06_40 | ecosystem: Environmental > Aquatic > Freshwater > Lake > Sediment | place: USA: Wyoming | collected... | reverse complement strand
CGGGGCCGATTCCAGCCCCTCTTTCATGGCGGCGTAGGTGAAATAGCCGCCGACCAGGGGGCAGAGGAGGCGGGAAATAGCACCCAAATCCCCCATGGCAAAGGCCACCACCCTCGCACCGGGGAACCCCCGGATGAGCTGGAGGACGGCGAGGTTGTCTTCAAGGCTTTTGGCGGTGGTCACCAGCTTGCAGATATCGGCCCCGGCCTCCAGCTCTTTCTGAATAATCTCCCGCATCTTCGCCAGAGGTGGCGTTTCTTTTAGATTGTGGTAGGAAATCAAACATTCCGCCTTCCCTTTTATCTTTCCCGCAATCTTTTCAACCCCCGGCGTAGAGAGTTCAATATCAACGATGTTGGCCCCCAGGCGAGCGGCTTTGAGGATTTCATCTACCCTTTTCGCCTCACTTCCTCGCCATTGGCCGCCCTCTCTTTGGGCCCGGTTGCAGGCCAGCCAAGGCTTTTTTAATTCCCTGGCTAGCTCCTCCCACTCAGCACCGATGAGGTCAAGGCGCAATTCAAAGAGGTCAACCAGCGGCGCAACCTTCTTGATAATATTAAGGTCGTCCTTGACGATAGGGGCGCAGATTCTGGGTCTACCCTCCACCCAAGGCCTCCTCCACCAGCGAGGTGCTGACTGCATCGGTGATAAAGGCGCTCCCGATGGCCTTGAGCAGGACGAACCTTATTTTATTATTCAGGACCTTCTTGTCGTGCTGCATGGCCTGGAGGACATCTTTGATATTGTAGTCGGTGGCTGTCGGCAACTCGGCTTTCTCAATAACACTTTTAAGCCTCGCTACATCCTCTTGATGAAGTATGCCCATCTTGTGGGAGATTTTCGCCGCTGCTACCATGCCGATGGCAATGGCCTTCCCGTGACTGAGGTGGAAGTCCGATGCTGCCTCCAGGGCATGGCCGATGGTATGGCCGTAGTTGAGGATAGCCCGTAGCCCGGTGTCCCTTTCATCCTTGGCCACGATGTGAGCCTTGATTCTGGCCGCTTCAAAGACAATTTTTTCAAGCACCTCGGCTTCGCGCCATTTGACTTTGGCAAGATTTTTCTCCAGGAAGTCAAAAAGCCCCCTGTTACCTACGGCGGCGCTCTTGATGACCTCGGCCAGGCCGTTAGTTAGCTCATCATCGGGCAAGGTCTTGAGGGTATTCGTATCGGCCACGACCAGGGCAGGTTGATAGAAGACCCCGATGATGTTCTTCAGTTGGCCGTGGTCCACGGCGGTCTTGCCGCCGATACTGCTGTCCACCTGGGCAAGCAGCGTGGTGGGGAGCTGCACCAGCGGCACCCCCCGCATGTAGGTAGCGGCCACAAATCCTGCTAGGTCGCCGAGGACGCCCCCGCCCATTGCCAGGATGGGGGTCTCCCTCTCCACGTAGCCCTCGCTCAGCCTGTGGTAGAGCCGGCCGGCCTCCTCTAGGGACTTGTGCACCTCGCCCGCCGGCACCGAGATGGTGGTGACTTCAAAGCCCGCCTCCTTTAGGCCCGGGAGCAGGGCTTCGCTGTGAAGATATCTCGCGGTGTTGTCGGCGATGACGACAACCCGGCCGGAGAAGCCCATCTCCCTTAACCAGGCACCGGTTTGGGCGAGCAGCCCGGCGCCGATGCGTATCTCGTAGCTATTATGGCCGAGTTCTACCTTTATTTTTTTCATTTGTTGATGCCATTTTACCTTTACTTCTTGGCCGATGCAATAAGGCGATGGATTTTCTGGCAGGCGCCGATGACCTCCTTGAGCTCGTCGGGGGTAATCATCTGCTGGCTGTCCACCGGCGACTGGGCCGGGTTGTAGTGTGTCTCAATCATCAGCCCGTCGGCACCGGCGGCTATTGAGGCGCAGCTCATCGTAAAGATAAGGTCGCGCCGTCCGGTGGCGTGGCTGGGGTCGGTCAGCACCGGCAGGTAGGTCTCCTGGCGGAGGACCGGTATGGCCGAAAGGTCAAGGGTGTAGCGGGTGTAGTTTTTCCCCTTGCCCAGGGGCAGTATGCCCCGCTCACAAAGCACGATGTCCTTATTCCCCTCAGCGGCGATGTACTCGGCAAAAGAAAGGAATTCCTCAATGCCGGCACCGAAATGCCTTTTATAGAGAATAGGTTTGTTCTTCCGGGCGGCCCTGATGAGCAGGTCCTGGTCGTACATATTCCTGGTGCCTATCTGGAGCATGTCCACGTATTTTGCCACCAGGTCAACCTGTGCCTCCCCCCTGACCTCGGTGATGACCGCCAGGCCGTATTTGTCCCCGGCCTCGCGCAGCCAGCTCAGGGCCTCCTCGGCCTCCTCCGGGCCGATGGCGCCTAAGCCCTGGAAGGAGTGGACGGAGCTCCTCGGCTTAAAAACGCCCCCCCGCAGGATGTGGGCACCGGCCTTCTTGATGCCCTCGGCAATCCGGAAGAGCTGTTTTTTGCTTTCCACGGCGCAGGGACCGGCGATGTAGACCGGCTTGTCCCCGCCAATGCTGATGTCTCCAACTTTGATTACCCGGTTCTCCCCGGCTTCGCCGGAGCGCCGGGCATATTCCTTGCTGATGAGCTTGTAGGGGGTTTCCACCGGTATTGCTTCCTTAACACCAGGGAGGACGGCAAAATGCGAGAAGGGTATACGGCTCTCGTCACCCACCAGGCCGATGACCGTCCGGTACTCCCCTTGGGAAACATCGGCCTTAAGCCCATACTTCTTTATCTCCTTGACGACGTTAGCTATTTCTTTAGCGGTGGCTTCGGCTTTCATGATTATCATCTCCGCTTCTCCTTAAACTAAAAAACCCTCCTTCGGGGAGGGCTAATTTAACTATTTCTTTAACTGCCTGTTGAATCTTTGTTTTTAAATCATGCAGAGTCCCTCCCGGCGTCATGGCGGCGCCAGTAAAACATAAAATACGCGTAATAAAATTTGCCCGATTTATGGTTAGTCATCTTCTGTCGCTACCCTACTTGAACTAAATATAACATAATGTTATAATATTGTCAATATTGAGTGGGTTGCGGCTATTTAAAAATTAATTGACAAAGTTCCTAGAAAGGCTGTTGACAGGTAGCCCATGTTTATGCTACATTTTATATTTGGTGCTCAGAATTCTTGATAGCGAATAGATTGATGTAGAGAAATCAGTCTATCACTAGACTTCAGAATGGATGAGCGAAGGCTCATCCATTATAATTGTAGGGGGTAGGAAAAAGAAGATGCCGACAATCAATCAACTTGTCCGCAAGGGGCGCCGTAAGGCGGCCAAGAAGGATAAGACCCCGGCGCTGGGCTACACCTTCAACGCCTTGAAGAACCGGGTGAAGATGGGCAAGAGCTCCCCGCAGAAGCGCGGGGTCTGCGTGCAGGTCAAGACGACCACCCCCAAGAAGCCAAATTCGGCGCTGCGCAAGATAGCCAGGGTGCGGCTCTCCAACCAGATGGAGGTAACGGCCTATATCCCCGGCGAGGGGCATGAGCTTCAGGAGCACTCGGTAGTGCTGATTCGCGGTGGCCGTGTCAAAGACCTGCCGGGGGTGCGCTACCATATTATAAGGGGGGCGCTGGATACCACTGGTGTGGCCAACCGCCGCCAGGGCCGCAGTAAATATGGGGCCAAGAGGTCTGGTAAGGAAAAGGCCGAGGCAGCCGCCTAGGCTGAGGGGATAAAATGGCCAGAAGAGCCAGAGCCGAAAAGAGAGAAACACTGCCTGATGCCAAGTACCGCAGCACCACGGTAGCCAGGTTGGTTACCAAGGTGATGCTGCGCGGCCAGAAGCGGACGGCGGAGGGAATCGTCTACGGTGCCCTGGAGCTTTTGGGGAAGAAGGTTTCCAAAGACCCGGTGGCGGCGCTGGAGCAGGCAGTTAAGAATGCCACGCCACTGCTTCAGGTGAAGCCCCGGCGTGTTGGCGGCGCTACCTACCAGGTGCCGGTGGAGGTCCAGCCGGAGCGCGGCCTCTTCCTGGCTTTAAACTGGCTGGTGGCCGCGGCCCGGGTCAGGAAGGGCAAGGCGATGATGGAGAAGCTGGCCGAGGAATTGGCCGATGCCTTCCAGGGCCAGGGTACCACCATCAAGAAGCGCGAGGATACCCATAAGATGGCGGAGGCCAACCGCGCCTTTGCCCACTACAGATGGTAAGGGGATGCTGCGATTAATAATAATGTTGCCGTAAAAAATCCCAAAACGGCTGGGGAGAATAAGGTGCCGAGGAGTTTTCCCCTAGAGGATGTCCGGAACATAGGCATTATCGCCCATATTGATGCCGGTAAGACTACCGTCACCGAGAGGATACTCTATTATACCGGCAAGACCTATAAGATGGGCGAGGTGCATGACGGCACCACCGTGATGGACTTCATGGAGCAGGAGCGTCAGCGCGGCATTACCATCAAGGCGGCGGCCACCACCTGCTACTGGAATGAGAAGCGCATCAACATCATTGATACGCCGGGGCATGTGGACTTCACCGCCGAGGTGGAGCGCAGCCTCAGGGTGCTGGACGGGGGTGTGGTCGTCTTTGATGCTGTGGCCGGTGTTGAAGCCCAGTCGGAGACGGTTTGGCGGCAGGCCAGCCGGTATCATGTCCCCCGCATCTGCTTCATCAACAAGATGGACCGGGTCGGCGCTAATTTCAGCCGGACACTGTCCATGATTGAAAGCCGCCTGCAGGCCCTCCCGCTGCCGGTGCAGCTGCCCCTGGGGGCTGAGGATACCTATGAGGGTATTATTGACCTCATGGAGAACCGGGCCTGGCGCTTTGATAGAGACCCCGATTCTAAACCACAGGAAGTGCCTATTCCGAAGTCGGAGCAGGGTAGGTGTAATGAGTTCCGCCAGACGCTGATAACGAGGCTGGCGGAAAGCGATGATGATGTCATGCTGGCCTACCTTGAGGGCGACGAGTTTAGCGCCTCCGATTTGAAGCAGGCCGTACGGCGGGTGACCCTGGCCAACAAAGGGGTGCCGGTTATATGTGGCAGCGCCCTGAAGAACATGGGCATTCAGCCCCTGCTGGACGCCGTGGTGGACTTTCTGCCCTCGCCCCTGGACGTGCCGCCGATAAAGGCGGTGGCAACCAAGACGGGTGAAGAGGTTGTCCGCCCGGCCAGTGATGATGCCCCCTTTGCGGCACTGGCCTTCAAGGTGGTGACCGACCCGTTTGTGGGCCGGCTGGTCTACTTCCGGGTCTATTCGGGTAAGATTAAGGTAGGTTCGCAGGTATTGAATACGACGCGGGGACGCCCCGAGCGTATTGGCCGCCTCCTTAGGATGCATGCCAACCACCGCGAGGATGTTGATGAGGCCGATACCGGCGCTATTGCCGCCACATTGGGCCTTAAGAATACCTTTACCGGCGACACGCTGTGCGATAGCACCGAGCCGGTGCTCCTGGAGTCCATACGCTTCCCCGAGCCGGTCATCAAGGTAGCCATTGAGCCCAAAAGCCGGGCCGACCAGGACAGGATGGGGGAGGCCCTGCGCAAGCTGACGGAGGAAGACCCCACCTTCAAGGTGGTCTATGATGAGGAGACCGGGCAGACGATTATCTCCGGCATGGGTGAGCTGCATCTTGAGGTCATCGTCAGCCGCTTGATTTCCGATTTCAATGTCGGGGTCAAGGTGGGGCGACCGCGGGTGGCCTACAAGGAGACGATTACTGTCCCCGTCAAGGCGGAGGGCAAGTTCGTCCGCCAGAGCGGCGGCCACGGGCAGTACGGCCGCGTTGATATTGAGTTTGAGCCGCTGGAGCGCGGCAAGGGCTTTGAGTTTGTTGACGCCGTTAAGGGCGGCACCATACCCAGACAGTTCGTCCCGCCGGTTGAACTCGGTATTAAAGAGGCCATGGAGAACGGGGTGCTGGCGGGCTATCCCTTGGTGGATATCAAGGCCACCCTCTACGACGGTAGCTATCACGAGGTTGATTCCTCCGAGATGGCCTTCAAAATGGCCGGCTCGCTGGCGCTGCGGGAGGGTGTCCGCAAGGCCAAGCCGGTGCTCCTTGAGCCTATCATGAAGCTGGAGGTAGTGACACCTGAGCCGTTCCTCGGTGATGTTATCGGCGACCTCAACGCCAAGAGAGGCCGCGTCGGCAAGATTGAGCCGCAGGGGGAGATGTACGTCATTCATTGCCATATCCCCCTGGCCGAGACCTTTGGCTACGCCACCGGGCTGCGGTCGCTAACTCAGGGGAGGGCGACGCACTCCCTGGAGTTCGGTAGCTACGAGGAGCTGCCGGCGGCGCTAGTCCAGGATATTATAGAAAAGAAGAGTGGCTAGAGAATGGCTAAGCAGAAGATTCGTATCAAGCTGAAGGGCTTTGACCACCGGGTGGTTGACCAGTCCGCCCGGCAGATTCTGGAGGCGGTGGAGAGCACCGGGGCCGTGGCCGTAGGGCCGGTGCCCCTGCCCACGCGTATCCAGAAGTTCAGCGTTATCCGCTCCCCGTTTATTGATAAGGACTCGCAGGAGCAGTTTGAGATTCGGACGCATAAGCGCCTCATTGATATCGTAGAGACGACCTCCAAGACGATAGACGCCCTGACCAAGCTGAATCTGCCCTCCGGGGTGGAGATAGATATTAAATTATGATGGAAATAGTGCTATGACCGGGATTATTGGTAGAAAGCTGGGCATGACCCAGGTATTCCAGGGGGATGGGTGGGTGGAGGCGGTTACCGCTATTGAGGCCGGGCCATGCACGGTGGTGCGGGTCAAGACCGAGGCCAGGGACGGCTATAATGCCGCCCAGCTCGGCTTTGGCGAGGTTCAGAAAACCTCGCGGCACGCCAAGGGTAAAAAAGAGAATGTAGCCTTTAGATACCTCCGGGAGTTCCGGGTGGATGATATGAAAGGTGTAGAGGCCGGCCAGAAGGTGGATGTCAGCCTGTTCCAGGCGGGGGATACCGTTGATGTTACCGGCATCTCCAAGGGCAAGGGGTTTGCCGGCGTGGTGAAGCGCTACCACTTCCGCGGCGGCCCCAAGACGCACGGGCAGTCAGACCGTCACCGCGCCCCGGGCTCGGTCGGCTCCGCGACCACCATCGCGCGTGTCTTCAAGGGGCAGCGCATGGCGGGGCATATGGGCAGCGACCAGGTGACCGTCAGCAATCTGGAGGTGGTCAAGGCTGACCCGGAGCGTAACCTGCTGCTCGTTAAGGGGGCCGTACCCGGTATGAGGAACGGCCTGGTACTCATCAGAAAATCCAAGAGGGGAAAGTAGGAAAGTGAAGGTACCGGTTTATAACCTGGCCGGCGCGGAGGTCAGGCAGATTGAGGTCAGCGACCATGTTTTTGCCGTGCCTTTTAACGAGGCGGTGGTGCACCAGGTCATGGTCGGCCTGCGGGCCAATGCCCGCCAGGGTACCCATGCCACCAAGAGCCGGGGTTATGTCAGCGGCAGCACCCGCAAGCTTTTCCGCCAGAAGGGCACCGGCGAGGCCCGTGCCGGCAGTATTAAGTCGCCGCTACGGCGCGGGGGCGGCATCATCTTCGGGCCGCACCCGAGGAGTTATCGGCAGGGGCTCCCTCGCAAGATGCGCCGCCTGGCCCTGCGGTGCGTCCTCTCGGCCAAGGCCGGTGATGGGGAGCTGAAGGTGCTGGAGGGTTTTGATTTTGACACGCCGAAGACGAAAAGGATGGTAGAGATTTTGACGGCCCTGGGCGTGGAGTCATCGGCCCTGATTGTGACGCCGGAAACGGATGTGAACGTCGTCAAATCGGCACGAAATTTGCCGAGTATTACCACGATGCCGGTGGGCGTGCTGAATATGCTTGATGTCCTTTCCCATAAGGTGCTGCTCATGACCGAGGCGGCGGTGCGCCGGGCGGAGAAGCTCTGGGGGAATGGTGTGGTGGAAGGGGGGGAAGATGCTTCTGACTGAGGTGCTGCGCCGCCCGCTGATAACGGAAAAGAGCACTACCCTGCAGACACGTAATAAGTACGCCTTTGAGATAGCCGACGGGGCAAATAAGCCCCTGGTCAAGCAGGCTGTGGAAAAGGCCTTTAAGGTGAAGGTCACCGGCGTTAACGTCATTACGGTGCCGGGCAAGATGCGTCGGGTAGGCCGCCGTCAGGTGAAGACGCTACCCTGGAAGAAGGCGATTGTTACCCTCCAGGCGGGGGATAAGATAGAGTTTTTTGAAGGTGTTTAGCTAAAGGGGAAAACGCCTTAAAGTGGCTTTTTATGAGCAACTTCGGTTAAAAAAGCAATCATGGCGAGAAGTAGGGGGATTTTTAAGAAGTGGGATTAAAGACATATAAGCCAACCTCTCCCGGTCGCCGGGGTATGAGCAGCTATACCTTTGACGAGCTCACCAGGGCCAAGCCGGAGAAGTCGCTGCTTTTGCCTCTCAAGAAGAATGCCGGACGCAATTTCCGCGGCAAGGTCACCGTCCACCACCGCGGTGGCGGGGAGAAGCGGCGCCTGCGCGTGATTGACTTTAAGCGGGATAAGGAGAATATTCCCGGCCGGGTGGCGTCCATTGAATACGACCCCAACCGCTCGGCGCGCATTGCCCTGATTTACTACGCCGATGGGGAAAAGCGTTATATCCTGGCCCCGCTCGGCCTTGGCGTCGGCGACAGCGTGATGTCGGGCCCGAGCGCCGAGATAAAGCCGGGTAATGCCCTGCCCATGAAAGCAATTCCGACGGGCACCCAGATACACAATATTGAGATGCAAAAAGGCCGCGGCGGCCAGCTGGTGAGGACGGCCGGGGCGGTGGCCCAGCTCATGGGGAAGGAGGGGGACTATGCCCTCATCAGGATGCCCTCCGGCGAACTGCGGCGTATCCGTAGCGAGTGCCAGGCTACCATCGGCCAGATAGGGAATATTGAACACCAGAATATCCATCTGGGTAAGGCGGGGCGCCGGCGGCACATGGGCTGGCGGCCCACGGTGAGGGGCTCCGCCATGTCCCCGCGCGACCATCCCCATGGCGGCGGCGAGGGCCGCTCGCCGATTGGCATGCCCGGGCCGAAGACGCCCTGGGGCAAACCAGCTTTGGGCTACAAGACACGTCAGCCCAAGGCTTCGGATAGACTTATTGTCAAGCGCCGGGGAAAGTAAGCATATAGGGAATAGGAAATGTCAAGGTCAACGAAAAAAGGGCCAGCCGTTAATGCCAAGCTGATGAAGAAGGTAGACGCCACCATCCGCTCCGGGAGGAAGGCGGTCATCAAGACCTGGGCGCGCTCGTCCACCATCCTGCCGCAGATGGTGGGGCTGACTATCGCCGTCCATGATGGCCGCCGGCATGTGCCCATCTATATCACCGAGAATATGGTCGGGCACAAGCTGGGCGAATTTGCCGCCACCCGTACCTTCAGGGGGCATGTGGCCAGGGCAGAAAAGGCGGCTGCCGCCCCGGCGGCGCCCAAAGCGGAGTAAAAGCCGGAAGGGATAGATATTAAGATTGCCTAGTACAGGCGGAAGATAAAATGGAAGTCAGAGCAGTAGCAAAATACACAGGACTACCCGCCAGCAAGATGCGGCTGCTGGTGGATATGGTGCGGGGTAAAAAGGTGGACGAGGCCTTAACCTTGCTGAAGTACGCGCCGACGCCCAAGGCCAAGGTTGTGGCCAAGCTGGTGAAATCGGCGGCGGCCAATGCCGAAAACAATTTCCATGCGGACCCCGCTGAATTGAGGATTGTGAGCATCTTTGCCGACCAGGCACCGGCGGTGCGCCGGTACCGTCCGCGGTCCCGGGGGCGCGCCAGCTCCATCCTGAAGCGCTCCAGCCATATTACGGTTATTGTCGCTGAGGAGGGTTAATTGGGTCACAAGGTTCATCCGACAGGTTTCCGGCTTGGTATCATCAGGGACTGGCAGTCCAAGTGGTATACCGAGGCGCACTATGCCGAGTTCGCCCAGGAAGATGTCAAGCTCCGCAACGCGATTAGGGCGAAGTACCGCGAAGCGGCCATTTCCCTTATGGAGATTGACCGCCAGGCCAAGGATGTGACCATCACCCTCCACACCGCCCGCCCTGGTATCGTCATCGGGCGGGGCGGACAGCGTGTTGATGAGATGAGGCTTTACCTGGAGGGTCTCATCGGCAAGAGGGTCAGGTTGAATATTCAGGAAATTCGGCAACCGGAGCTGGATGCCTACCTGGTGGCCAGGTCTATTGCCGAGCAGATTGAGCGCCGGGTGGCCTACCGGCGGGCCATGAAGCAGGCCCTCCTGCGCACCATCCAGTCCGGCGCCAAGGGTATCAAGGTCAGCTGTGCCGGCAGGCTGGGTAATGCCGAAATCGCCCGCCGCCAGACCTCACATGAGGGGCAGGTACCCCTGCATACGCTGCGGGCGGATATTGACTACGGTTTTACCGAGGCGCATACCACCCTGGGCCGGATTGGTGTGAAGGTCTGGATATACAAAGGCCAGGTCCTGCCCGAGCTTAAGGTGGCCGCTCCGGCAGCCAAGCCGGTTGAGGCTGCCGAAGTTGCTGCTGCCGCTCCGGCGGTAGAGACAAAACCGGTTGCCGCCGTAGCTGAGGCAGAAAAACCGGCTGCGGCCGCCCCGACCGCTGAGGAAAAAGCGGCCGAGGTCGCACCGCCAGTGGCCGCTGAAAAGAAACCGGCCCGGCCAAGGGCAAAAAAGCCGGTTGAGAAGGCTGCCGAGGCACCTGCCGCAGAAGCTGAGAAGAAAGCGGCCCGTCCGAGGGTAAGGAAGGCCGCCGAGATGCCGGCGGCAGAAGCTGAGAAGAAACCGGCCAGGCCGAAGGCAAAGAAGGCAGCGGAACCGGCCGCTGCTGGGGAGAAACCCGCCAGGCCGAAGGCGAGAAAGAAGACAACGACCAAGGAGAAAGAGGGCAAGGATGCAGCAGCCTAAGCGTGTCAAATATCGTAAGGTCCAGCGGGGACGGCGCCGCGGCTACGCTCATGCCGGTAATGTTATTGGCTTTGGTGATTACGGCCTGCAGGCGCTGGAATCGGCCTGGGTGACCGGCGCGCAGATTGAGGCGGCCCGGCGGGCCATTACCCGCTATGTCCGCCGTGGCGGCAAGGTATGGATACGTGTTTTCCCGGATAAGCCGGTAACCAAGAAGCCGGCGGAGACCCGTATGGGCAGCGGCAAGGGTGCCCCCGACCACTGGGTGGCCGTGGTCAGGTCGGGGAGGATGATGTTTGAAATGGCCGGTGTCGGCGAAAAGATAGCCAGGGAGGCCATACGCCTGGCTTCGCATAAGCTACCCCTGAAGACCAGGTTTGTCATCAGGGAAAGCGTAGCCGCCGCCAGTGAGTCTGTAAAATAAGGGGTTAAGGATTGAAACTGAAGGAATTTAGAGACCTGAGCGATAGCGACCTGGCCAAGCAGCTTGCGGAGACCCATCAGGAGCTTTTCAACATCCGCTTTCGCCTGTCTACCAAGCAGCTGGCCAACCACCGCGAAATTCGCCGGGTCAAGAAAAAGATAGCGCGACTTGAGACCCTGCGCCGGGAAAGAGAAATAGGTGTAAGGTAGGTAAAGCATGGCAGAGAAGCGCAAGACCCGGTTGGGCCGGGTAACCAGCGATAAGATGGATAAGACGGTGATTGTGGCGGTGGATACGCCCAGGAGGCACCCGCTCTACCACAAGACCATCCGGCGCGTGGTCAAGTACCAGGCCCATGATGAAAAAAACGAGTGCAAGGTTGGGGATATCGTCAGGATAGTGGAGACCCGCCCTCTCTCCAAGGAAAAGCGGTGGCGGGTGGCCGAGATAGTGACCAAGGGCGAATTAGCCGAGGTCAAACCCGAGGAAATAGCATGATTCAGACGTATACCAGGCTCAGGATAGCGGACAACACCGGTGCCCGGGAAATCATGTGCATCAACGTCCTGGGTGGTACCCGCAAGAAGTACGCCCGGGTGGGCGATGTTATTGTGGCCGCCGTGAAAAGGGCCATCCCGGGCGGCATGGTCAAGAAGAGCGAAGTGGTGCGGGCCGTTGTCGTCCGCACGTCGCAGCCTTACCGGCGACCCGACGGCTCCTATATCCGGTTTGATGAAAATGCAGCGGTAATCTTGAGCGACCAGAATAACCCCAAGGGCACCCGCATCTTCGGGCCGGTGGCCAGGGAGCTGAGGGACAAAAACTATACCAAGATTCTTTCGCTGGCGCCTGAGGTGTTGTAATGGCCGAGGCAATGAAGATTAGAAAAGAAGATACCGTGCTGGTCGTTGCGGGCAAGGACAGGGGCAAAAAGGGCAAGGTGAGATTTGCCTATCCCCGGGAGCAGCGGCTGCTGGTGGAGGGTGTCAACTTCATTAAGAAGCACTCCAAGGCCAGGGGGGCGGCCAGGCAGGCCGGCATCATTGACCTGGAGGCGCCCATCCACATCTCCAAGGTGATGCTCGTCTGCAACAAGTGCAATAAGCCCGCCCGCATTGGCTTTAAAAAACTGGAGGATGGGCGAAGGGTACGTGTCTGCCGCTCCTGCCATGAGGTGATTGATTAAGATGTCAAGGCTACATGACAAATACAAAAAGGAGGTTATCCCCCGCCTGATGGAGCTGGGCGGGTACAAGAATGTCATGCAGGTGCCGCGCCTGGAAAAGATTGTGCTCAATATCGGCCTGGGCGAGGCCATCCAGAACGCCAAGGCCCTGGAGGGTGCCGAGCATGACCTGGCGGCCATATCGGGGCAGCACCCGGTGATTACCCGCTCCAAGAAGTCCATCGCCAACTTCCGCCTGCGCTCGGGGATGGCCATCGGTATGAAGGTTACCCTGCGGGGCGAGCGCATGTACCACTTCTTTGATAAGCTGGTAAACGCAGTCCTGCCACGCATGCATGAGTTCCAGGGTATTTCCCCGGACTCCTTTGATGGCCGCGGCAACTACACCCTGGGGCTGAAGGAGCAGATTCTCTTCCCCGAAATAGAGTATGATAAAGTGGATAAGATGCGCGGCCTGGAGATATCCATTATCACAACGGCCCATACGGATGAGGAGGGCAGACGCCTGCTGGAGCTTTTGGGCATGCCCTTTGCCAAGGACGGAGTAAGCTAATGGCCAAGAAATCAATGATTCTCAAGTCCCGGCGTACGCCTCGCTTTGCGGTGCGCCGGCATAACCGCTGCCGGCTCTGCGGGCGGCCCCGCGCCTATATCCGCAAGTTCGGCATGTGCCGCATCTGCTTCCGCGAGCTGGCCCTCGGGGGGCAGCTGCCGGGCGTTAGGAAATCAAGCTGGTAAAGGAAAAACTATGACAGTTTCTGACCCGATAGCCGATATGCTGACCCGAATACGCAATGCCATGATGGCCAAGCACGACAGCGTCCTGGTGCCGGCCTCCAGGACGAAGCTGGCGATTGCCCGCATCCTCAAGGAGGAGGGCTTTATTGCTGACTGCGAGCTAGTCAAGGACAGGCCGCACCAATCGGTCAGGATTCGCCTCAAGTACCAGGAAGGTACCCCGGTTATCTCCGGGATGAAGCGTGTCAGCAGGCCGGGGCTGAGGGTCTATGTCCACAAGCGGGAGATACCGCGCGTTTACGGTGGCTTGGGTATTGCCATTATTTCCACGCCCACAGGGGTAAGGACGGGGCAGCAGGCCTGGCGCCAGGGCTCCGGCGGCGAGCTCCTGTGCTATGTATGGTGAAAGGGTCTGAGAGCTAGTATGTCGAGAATAGGCAGGATGCCGATAAAAATACCCGCCGGGGTGACGGTGAATATTGAAGGGGAGAAGGTTACGGTCGGCGGTCCCAAGGGGAAGCTTGAGCGCTTGCTGCCGGCGGGCATGAGCCTGAGGCTTGAGGACGGCAATTTGATGGTATCCCGCCCCAGCGATAGCCAGGAGCACCGCGCCCGCCACGGGCTGACGCGTACCCTGGTGGCCAATATGGTGGAGGGCGTGTCCCAGGGCTACGAGAAGACCCTGGAGATAGTGGGTGTGGGCTTCCGCGCCGAGAAGTCCGGCGATAAGCTGGTGCTGCGTATCGGCTACTCGCACCCTGTGGAGGTGAAGCCGCTGCCGGGCATAACCTTCAGTGTGGAAGGGGCCAACCGCATCAAGGTGACGGGGGTGGATAAAGAGGTGGTGGGTGAGATGGCGGCCGAGATTAGGGCCATCCGCCTGCCTGACCCCTATCATGGCAAGGGCATCCGGTATGCCGGGGAGGTGGTACATCTTAAACCGGGTAAGGCCGGTAGAGTGGTTGGTCAGAAGTAACATGAGCAAGATTGATACCAGAGAGGCACGTAACCGGCGGCACCAGCGGGTCAGGCGAAAGGTGAACGGCACGAATCTACGGCCCCGCCTCTGTGTTTTTCGCAGCCTGAACCATATCTACGCGCAGGTGGTTGATGATGTCCAGGGGCATACCCTGGTCTCCGCCTCCACCGTTGACCCGGAGATTAGAGATAAGACCGACGGTAAGGCCAGGACGAACCAGGCGGAGATGGTCGGCCGGCTGCTGGCCAGGCGCGCCGCCGAAAAGGGGATAGACCAGGTGGCCTTTGACCGTGGTGGCTACCAGTACCATGGCCGGGTAAAAGCCTTGGCCGAAGCTGCCCGCGAGGGTGGACTGAAATTTTAGGGGAGGGTGTTGTCGTTAGCATGAAGCAGCCATTAAGCCGTATTGATGCCAGCGAACTGAATTTGACCGATAAGCTGGTGGATATCAACCGCGTGGCCAAGGTGATGAAGGGGGGCAAGCGCCTGCGCTTTTCTGCCCTGGTGGTGACCGGCGATGGTGCCGGGCATGTTGGCCTCGGCATCGGCAAGGCGAATGAGGTGCCGGTAGCCATCAGCAAGGGCGGGGCCCAGGCTAGGAAGAACCTTATCAAGGTGCGGCTGGCCGGGGGCACCATCCCCCATGAAATTACGGTAAGCTTCGGGGCCTCCCGGATACTGCTGAAGCCGGCGGCGCCGGGCACGGGGGTGATTGCCGGCGGCAGCGCCCGGGCGGTGATTGAGGCCTGCGGCATCAGGGATATACTGACCAAATCGCTGGGCAGGACCAACCCCATCAATAACGCCAAGGCTACCATGCTGGCCTTAAGTATGTTGAAAGACCCGAAGGAAGAGGTCGCCAGGCGCAAGGGTTTGGCCGTGGCGGGGGAGGGGGCAGGTCAATGAGCCGGTTGCGCATCACCTGGGTCAAGAGCAGCATTGGCTACGAAAGGAGCCAGCGGAGGACGCTCCAAGTTCTTGGTTTTCACCGGCTGAACCAGAGCGTCGTCCATGAAGACTCCAGCGCCCTCAGGGGCATGATTAATAAAGTGAGACACCTGGTCAAGGTGGAGGCCGAGAGTGGCAAGACAGGATAATATCGCCGCCTCGCCCGGCTCCCGGAAGGCGGCCAAGCGCGTGGGGCGGGGCAACGGTAGCGGGCACGGCACCTATTCCGGGCGGGGCTGCAAAGGGCAGAAGGCCCGGGCGGGCAACAGCAAGACACGCCCTGGTTTTGAGGGCGGGCAGCTGCCTTTAATCAAGCGCCTGCCGCGCCGGCGCGGCTTTACCAATATCTTCAAGGTACATTACACCACCGTCAGTATTGGCAGCCTCAATGCCTTTGAGGCCGGCAGCGAGGTGACAGCGGAGAAGCTGGTGGCGGCCGGGGTATTGAGGTCTTGCGGGCCGCTCAAGGTCCTCGCTGATGGTGAGCTTGACCGCCCCCTTACGGTCAAGGCTAACAGGTTTTCGGCCTCGGCCAGGGCGAAGATAGAGGCGGCTGGCGGCAGGGCCGAGGAGGTAGCGTATGCGTCCGAGGCAGAGTAGGCCCAGGCTGCTGCAGGCCATGCTGGATGCCTTTAGCCTGCCCGACCTGAGGCGCCGCATCCTGATTACCCTCGGCATCCTGGTGATATTTCGCTTTGTCGCCCATGTGCCCATACCGGGGGTGGACCTTGATGCCCTGCAGAAGCTTTTCGCGAGCAATGCGCTCCTGGGCATGCTTGACCTCTTTAGCGGCGGCGCGATGAGGCAGATGAGCGTGGCTGCCATGGGCGTCTACCCCTATATCACCGCCTCAATTATCATGACGCTCTTGGTGCCGGTAATACCGGCGCTACAGGCCCTCTCCCAGGAGGGGGAGGCGGGCAGGAATAAGATTAACCTGATTACGCACTGGCTGACGGTGCCCTTCGCCGGTCTCTCCGGCTACGGGCAGCTGATTATCCTCCAGCGTTCGCAGGTTATCCCGCAGGACATTGGTGCACTGCCAATGTTCACGATGGTAATCTCGCTCATCGCCGGCACCATCTTCCTGGTCTGGCTGGGGGAGTTGATTACCGAGTACGGCATTGGCAACGGTGTCTCCATCATCATCTTCGGTGGTATTGTCGCTGGCTTCCCCCAGCTGGTCATTCAGGGCTCTGTATTTGCCGGGAACCCGCTGGGGCTTATTCTTTATGTGCTTATCGTCCTGGCTACCGTATTGGCCATTGTCGTCTTTACCGAGGCGCACCGCCGTGTCCCGGTGCAGTATGCGCGCAGCGTCTTCCGCGGCGGGCGCATGTACCGGCAGTCGGGTTCAACCCATATACCCATGCGGGTAAATTCCGCCGGCATGATACCCCTCATCTTCGCCATGTCGCTGGTGCTCTTCCCCGGGGTTATTGCCAGCTATTTTATCCGGCCCGGGCAGCCCGGCTTTGCCGATACGATTTACAGTATCTTCGGCACCTCCAGCATCACCTACTGGGTTTTATACTTTGTTCTGTCAATTGCCTTCACCTTCTTTTATACCGTCGTCACCTACCAGCAGCAGGACCTGCCGGGTACGCTGCAGAAGCAGGGCGGGTTCATCCCCGGGATACGGCCCGGCAAGAACACCTCCAGCTACCTTAACAGCGTCATTATCCGTATCACCTGGGCGGGGGCACTCTTTCTGGGCTTCGTGGCGGTGATGCCCTTCATCGCCCAGAGAATTTCCGGTATTAATATCCAGCTTTCCAGCCTGGGGCTTATTATCGTGGTCGGCGTCATCCTGGACACCATGAAGCAGCTTGAGGCGCAACTGGTCATGCGGCGCTACGAGGGCTTTATCAAATAGGAGTGTAGGGTGTATATTATACTTTTGGGAGCCCCCGGGGCGGGCAAAGGCACCCAGGCGGTGAAGTTGGCGGAGAGGCTTAAACTGGTGTCGGTGGCCTCGGGCGACCTGTTCCGTCAGGCGCTGGAGGAGGGGACGGGGCTGGGCCTCGCGGCCAAGGCCTATATGGAGAAGGGGCAACTGGTGCCGGATGAAATAACCATCCAGATGGTGCTGGAGAGGCTGGCGGCGCCGGACTTGAAGAACGGGGCCATCCTGGACGGCTTCCCCCGCAATACCAAGCAGGCCGAGGCGCTGGATAAGGCCCTGGCCGAAAAGTCCCGGGCCATTGACCGGGTGCTGTATATCAAGGTAGCGGAGGCGGAGCTTTTGAAGAGGCTAAGCGGGCGCTGGATATGCCGCAACTGCCAGACGCCCTACCATGAGATTGACTCGCCGCCCAAGGTCAAAGGAAAGTGTGACCGCTGCGGTGGCGAGCTGTACCAGCGCCCTGATGATAAACGGGCAACGGTAAAAAAGCGGCTGGAGGTCTACTTTGCCGAGACCGCCCCGCTGATTGACTACTATAGAAAGGCCGGGAAGCTGCGGGAGATAGAGGGTGTGGGTGGTGTGGATGAGGTGAACCGGAGGATGGGCGCAGCCCTGAAATAGGGGATGGGCATCATTATCAAATCGGAGGAGGAGATTGCCGCTATGAGACGGGCGGGGCGGGTTGTCGCCGAGATACTGCAGGTGCTGGCAAAGCAGGTAAAAGCAGGGATGAAAACGAAAGAACTGGATATTATCGCCGAGAGGGAGCTGAAAAGGCGCGGTGCCCGCTCATCGTTCAAGGGGTACCGTGGCTATCCGGCCACCCTCTGCGTTTCGGTTAATGACGAGATAGTGCATGGTATTCCGGGCGAAAGGGTGCTTAGGGAGGGTGATATCGTCTCCCTGGACTTCGGCGCCATCTATGATGGCTTTCATGGCGACAGTGCCGTGACTGTGGCTGTGGGTGAGGTAAGCCCGGTGGCGAAGCAGCTCATGGAGGCGGCGTGGGGCTCCCTGGGGGCAGGTATTGCTGCCGCCTGCGATGGGGCGAGGCTGGGGGATATATCATCTGCCATCCAGGGCTATGCCGAAGCCAGGGGCTTTGCCGTGGTGCGCGAGTATACCGGGCACGGCATCGGGCGGGAGATGCACGAGGAGCCGACCATACCCAATTTCGGCCAGCCGGGCACGGGGCCGGTACTGAAGAAGGGGATGACATTAGCCCTGGAGCCCATGCTGAGCGCGGGCGACTGGCATACCCGCCTGGCCGATGACCACTGGACGGTGCTGACGGCTGATGGCAGCCTGGCGGCCCACTTTGAACATACCATTGCCATAAGTGATAACAAAGCGGATGTGTTGACCGGGGGAGTGTATGCCTAAGAAAGAGGCGATTGAAGTTGAGGGGAAGGTCATTGAATCGCTACCCAACGCCATGTTTCGCGTGGAACTAGCTAATGGCCATGAGGTGCTGGCCCATATCTCGGGCAAGATAAGAATGCACTACATCAGGATTCTGCCCGGCGATAAGGTGCTGATAGAGCTTTCCCCCTATGACCTGACCCGTGGTAGAATTACCTATCGGCTGAAGTAGAGTAAGGAATCTGAAAAGGACTTAAAAAGATGAAAGTCAGGGCTTCCGTAAAAACCAGATGTGAAAAGTGCAAAATTGTGAGGCGGCAGGGGGTGGTGAGGGTTATCTGCTCTAACCCGAGGCATAAGCAGAGGCAGGGTTAATGTTTTTGGAGGAGGAATGATATGCCACGTGTTGCCGGAGTTGATATACCTGGGAACAAGCAGGCATGGGTCTCGCTGCAGTATCTTTACGGCATCGGCCCCTCCCTGAGCCAGAGGATTTTAGCCCAGGCCAAGGTGGCGCCCGAGACCAAGGTGAACGACCTTACTGAAGATGAGCTCAATCGGCTCCGCGAGATTATTGATAAGCAGTACAAGGTTGAGGGGGAGCTTAGAAAAGAGGTAAACTTCAATATCAAGCGCCTGATTGAGATTGGCAGCTACCGCGGGACCAGGCACCGCCGTTCCCTGCCGGTCAGGGGACAAAGGACGCGCACCAACGCCCGTACCCGGCGTGGCCCGCGCAAGACCGTCGCCGGCAGAGGCCAGAGGCGCGGCATGGCCAAGAAATAATGGAGCAAGGAGGGTAGGGTGGCACAGAAGGGAAAAACCAGAACCAGGAAGCGGGAACGCAAGGCAGTCCCGGCGGGGAGGGCTTACATCCAGTCATCCTTCAATAACACTATTGTCACCCTCACCGACCCCGAGGGCAATGCCCTGGGCTGGGGGAGTTCGGGGACGGCCGGGTTCAAGGGTTCGCGCAAGGGTACACCTTATGCCGCTCAGATGGCCGCCCGTGACGCTGCGCGTAAAGCCATGGTGCATGGCCTGCGGCAGGTGGAGGTGTTTATCAAGGGTCCGGGCAGCGGGCGCGAGGCGGCTATCCGCTCCCTGCAGACCTCCGGGCTTTATATTACCGGCATCAGGGATGTGACGCCCATCCCGCATGGCGGCTGTCGCCCTCCCAAGAGAAGGCGGGTGTAGAAGGGGAAGAGATGGCAAGATACATAGATGCAGTTTGTCGCTTATGTCGTCGCAGCGGCGAGAAGCTCCTACTTAAGGGCAGCCGCTGCCTTACGCCGAAATGCGCTGTGGACAAAAGGCCCAAATCGCCGGGGCAGCAGACGGGGCGCCGGCGCCGGCTCTCCGACCGCGGCTTGCAGCTGCGGGAGAAGCAGAAGGCCCGCTATACCTACGGGACGATGGAGAGGCCGTTCCGCAGGGTCTTTGCCCGGGCGGAAAGGCAGCCGGGCATCACCGGCGATAACCTCCTGGTGCTCCTGGAGAGGCGGCTGGATAATGTTGTTTACCGCCTTGGCTTTGCCGACTCCCGCTCCCAGGCCCGCCAGCTGGTGCGGCACGGGCATATTATGGTGAACGGGCATAAGGTCAATATCCCCTCCTCCCTGGTAAATGAGGGCGATACGGTGAGCTGGCGGGAGGGAAGCAAGAAGACCGAATATTATAAACAGCTGGCCCAGACGATTGAGTCCAAGGCTGTTTTGAGCTGGCTGAGCCTGGACAAGCAGAACCTGGTGGGGCAGGTGGTATCATTACCTACCCCGGACCAGGTTGATGCTAAATTTGATGGCAAGGCCATTGTTGAGTACTACTCCCGGTAGTTTTTAAGGAGGTAGTCCGTTGGCTGGGATATCGGTTCCTACTATTGAATATGTGGAGAGTGCAGGTAATTACGGGAAGTTTGTCGCCGAGCCGCTGGAGAAGGGTTTTGGTGTTACCCTGGGCAACTCCCTGCGCCGTGTTCTGCTTGGCTACCTTGCCGGGGCGGCGGTGACTCAGGTCAGGATTGATGGTATTCAGCACGAGTTCACCGTCATCCCCAATGCCAAGGAAGATGTTATGGAGTTCCTGCTTAACGTCAAGGAGATCAGGCTAAAGCCCCTTGCCGACCACGGCGGGACTTTGACCCTGGATGTCCAGGGTGAGGGGCGCGTTTGTGCCGCTGATATTAAACCCTCAGCCGACTTTGAGATTGTTAACCCGGAGCTATGCCTACTTACCCTCAATGCCCCCGGTGCTAGGCTTCATGCGGAGTTTGATGTGGAGCTGGGGGTAGGCTTCCGGTCGGCCGAGTCCACGGACAATATGCCGGTGGGTACCATCCCGGTGGATGCCATCTTCACCCCGATGCGCAAGGTCAACTATACCGTGGAGCCGACCCATGTTGGCCGTGAGGCCGGCCACGAGCGGCTGTCCCTGGAGATATGGACAGACGGCACCATATTGCCGGTGGATGCGCTAAGCCAAGCCGCCAACGTGCTGGTAGGCCAGCTTACCCCATTCCAGGAGTATGTCAAGATCTCCCAGATGAAGGCGGAGGAGCGGCTTATCCGCCTGTCCATACCCGATGAGAAGTATAATATGCCCGTGGAGCAGCTTGACCTTTCCGTACGCACCATGAACTGCCTGCGGCGTAGCAGCATCACCACCGTGGGCGAGCTTATCGCTAAGGGCCCCAAGGAGCTCTTAAAGCTGCGCAACTTCGGGCAGAAATCATTTCAGGAGATAGAAAACCGTCTGGCCTCAATTGGCCTCTCGCTGACGCCCAAGGTAGAAAAGAAGGAAGGCGAAGCGGAGGAGGCGGGGGACGCTGAGAAGTAGCCAGCGCAGCTGGCCAGGAATAGACCTGATGAGGCCGAATCTAAGGATGGAGAGCCACGAAGCATGAGGCATAACGTAGCTGGCAGAAAACTGGGCCGGGCCAGTGCTCACCGTAGGGCGCTTTACCGCAACCTGGTGACCGACCTGCTGAAAAGGGAGAAGATTATCACCACCGAGGCCAAGGCCAAGGAGGTGCGCGGCCTGGCCGAGCGGATGATTACCCTGGGCAAAAAGAGCGGGCTATCTGCCTACCGCCAGGCGCTTACCTTTATTACGGACGAGAAGGTCGCCGAGAAGGTCTTTGCCGAGCTGGCGCCGCGGTATAAGGAGCGGCCCGGCGGCTATACCCGTATTGTCAAGCTGGCACCCAGGCTGGGCGATGGCGCGCCTATGGTTAAGCTAGAGCTGGTGGAGTAGCTAAGCGAGGGGACTTGGCGGGCAATAAGATTGTCCTGATTATAGAATATGACGGCACCAATTACGGTGGCTCCCAGTGGCAGGCGAACGCACCGACCATTCAGGGGGAGTTAGAGAAGGCATTGAAGAAGCTTAGCGGAGAAAATCTCAGGGTCAAGATGGCCAGCCGCACCGATGCCGGCGTCCACGCCAGGGGGCAGGTGGTCGGCTTCGGGACAGGCTCGGCCTTGCCCCTGAAGGCCTTTGTTGAGGGCATGAACCACTATCTGCCCCGGGATATTGCCGTCAAAGAGGCCTTCAGGGCACCGGACTCCCTGGATGTCCGGCGTAGCGCCACCAGCCGGGAGTACCGGTATTGTATTCTGAACAGCCCCACCCGCTCCCCGCTGCGGGAGGCCTTCGCCTACCGTGTCTCCGGCAAGCTGGACATCGGGGCGCTGCAGGGGGCCTGTCGCGCCCTTATCGGCCGGCACGACTTTGCCTCGTTTGTGATGGCCGCTACCGGCAGGAGCACGGTACGGCACGTGATGAAGGCGGAAATAGCCGAGCAGGATGATATGCTTTTCTTTGATATGATAGCCAATTCCTTCCTGCCCCATCAGGTGCGCAACACGGTTGGCGCCTTACTTAAGGTCGGGCAGGGCAGGATGACGGTGACTGAATTTAACCGTATTTTAGAGGCGAAGACACCCGGCCTAGCCGGGCCGACGGCGCCGGCCGCGGGGCTGTGCCTTGTGCGGGTAAATTATCCCAGCCTTTTTGAGGGAGAAGCGGCATGAAGACCTACGCTACTAGACCAGCCGATATGAAGCGTAAGCGGCATGTTGTTGATGCTGCCGATAAGACCCTGGGTCGGCTGTCCACCCAGATAGCCTGCCTGCTCATGGGCAAGCACAAGCCGGTTTTCGCGCCCAACGAGGATACCGGGGACTTTGTGGTGGTCATCAATGCGGCCAAGGTCCGTGTGACGGGCAACAAGCTCCGGCAGAAGGTGTATTACCGGCACTCCAACTACCCCGGCGGCCTGAAGGGCATTACCCTGGAAAAGATGATGCAGGAGCACCCAACGCGGGCCCTGGAGCATGCCGTGAAAGGGATGCTGCCCCACACGCGCCTGGGCGACCGGATGAGGCAGCGCCTGCGCGTTTATGCCGGCGAGGAGCCGGTAAAACCGGCGCCGGAGAAGCCCAAGGCCAAGAAAGAAGTCAAGAAGGTAGCCAAGAAGACGGCCAAAAAGGCCGAAGTTAAGAAGGAAGCGAAGTAAGGGGACTTTTTATGGATAAGCAGAGCTATTTCTACGGGACGGGCCGCCGCAAGACGGCGGTAGCGCGGGTAAAGCTGACGGTGGGCAACGGTGCCATCATCATTGATGGCATGCCCTGCGAAAAGCGGTTCCCCTCCTTTGAACATCAGCGTGTCATCATGCAGCCCCTGGTCACCACCGAGACGGTCGGCAGGTACAATGTCATGGCCAAGGTGGAGGGGGGCGGCGTGACCGGACAGAGCGGCGCCATCGCCCACGGCATCTCCCGCGCCCTGGTGCGCGCCGACGAGCGTTTCAAGGCGGTGCTGCGCCAGAACGGTCTGCTGACGCGGGACGCCCGCGCCAAGGAGCGCAAGAAGCCGGGCTTAAAGCGTGCCCGCAAGGCACCGCAGTACACGAAACGTTAGAGATTTACGGGAAAAATTAAGCGCCAGATTTTCCCTGCCTGTCAGGAGCCTGGCGCTTTTCTTTCACCCCTTCGCCAGCCTCTCCTTGAGGTAGCTGATGACCTCCACCGGTGTGGGGTCAATACGGTACAAGATGGCCAGGTAGTAGCTCGTGAAGTCCCCGAAGAGCACTAGGCTCATCATCTGGCTTAAAAGGCCCTCACCCTCGCTGTCCACATATTCGTGCGCGATGCCGGCGCGGTCAAGAAGCTCGGCGGTCACCTCGTAGCGCAGCCTGACGCGCGGGTTGAGGGACGGTGCGCGGAGCATGACGACCCTGGTCTTTTTGGCGAGCTCCTTAGGTAGCGGGTAGCCGACGGTGGCGTTGTGGTTCAGCTCCGGGAAGACCTCGTAGAAGGCCCAGGCCTTGCCATTTTCGTTGAGCTGCGTCTTCCAACGGTGCGCCGCCTCGGCGGCAACACCCGCGCCGTAGATGACCGGCAGGCACCCGTATAGCCACCGGGCCAGCTTTTTGGCCGGATTACTGGCCAGCGGCGCTTTATCGTCTAGCCGTGCTGATAGCCCCTCTAAAACCTTTGTCATCTCCGCTACTTCTGTTGACTTATCGCTCGTGAGCCCGAGCTTTTGCAGAAAACAGAGCGTCGGCAGGAAGCTGAAGCCGAGGGCGGCGCGGGGCTGTGCCGGGTAGGTGATTTTGAAGACGGGTATGTTGT